>ENA-ORTG01002535-ORTG01002535.1-human-gut-metagenome-genome-assembly--contig:-NODE-2535-length-14370-cov-3.620189_pt1 | contig 14370 bp, 9 predicted proteins | sample MGYA00241906_ERZ509176 | MGnify/ENA primary metagenome ERZ509176 (study PRJEB26280, sample SAMEA2338811) | human gut metagenome | biome: human gut; feature: human-associated habitat; material: faeces...
AAAAAGCTCGTAAATACGAGCTTTTCGAGGTGTGCATCTATTTTATTGCACAAGTATGGTGCGGATGACGGGACTTGAACCCACATGACCTTGCGATCACTAGCACCTGAAGCTAGCGCGTCTGCCAATTCCGCCACATCCGCATATTTAACGTTGCTCAATGCAACGTATTTATTATATCATATTACACGTACTTTGTCAATACTTTTTCGCAGTTTTTTCGATAAAAACGCCAAAAAATAAAGCCTGACTAAAAAGTCAGGCTGATTTTTATATCGGAATCATCACCCGTTTTTAAACTGCTCACTAAGAGCCTGATCACTCATGCCGAAAGTCACAAGCTTGCTGAAATACTTGTTCTTCATAAGCGCCTTGATAAGTATTACACCAACTATCGTTACGCATACAAATTCGCCTAAGGCTACCCAGCCCATGTTCACAAGAAGCGGCGTCTTGAAGACATACGTCAGCTCAAAGCCAACTATCACCGCATTTGATATCACTGGGAAAAGCGACGCAACTACAAGATTTACCTTGTTTCTCAGCAGATAGATAAGAACCGCTGCCACAACTGTAGCAAGCGTTCCAAATACTACGTCCACCATTCCGAGCGTACTGAATAGATTGACTATCAAACAACCTATAGAAAGCGAAATGATGTAATCCTTGTTGAAATAACAAAGTAGCATCAAAACCTCAGATATGCGGAACTGTACCTGTCCGTATGCAAGCGAGCTGCAAAGCATCGTAGCCACAACGTATACCGCTGCAATAAGTCCCATGTTTGTTAAACGACGTGCACTGAAAATTTCCATAAAAAAATCTCCTTGTTTTTATTTGTGAGTGGTTGATCTAGGTTACACTCTATTTAATTGGAAAATAAAATAACATAAAAAGGCTGCCGCCGAAACGACAGCCCGTTTATTTACGTTAATTTAGCTATTGATTAAGCCTTGCCAACAGAACCGAAGAGTTCCATCTTCTCCTTGACCTTAGCCTTGATAGCCTCGAAGCCAGGATTGAGAAGCTTTCTTGGGTCAAAGCCCTTGCCCTGAAGATCCTTGCCCTCTTCAATGTACTTTCTTGTAGCCTCCTGGAATGAAAGCTGGCACTCTGTGTTTACGTTGATCTTTGCAACGCCAAGTGAGATTGCCTTCTTGATCATATCGTCAGGAATACCTGTACCGCCGTGAAGTACCAGTGGCATATCGCCAACCTTTTCCTTGATAGCAGCAAGTGTCTCGAATGAAAGACCTGGCCAGTTTGCTGGATACTTACCGTGAATGTTACCGATACCAGCTGCGAGCATTGTAACGCCGAGATCAGCAATAGTCTTGCACTCGTCTGGATCTGCGCACTCGCCCATACCTACAACGCCGTCCTCTTCGCCGCCGATAGAACCAACTTCGCACTCGATAGAAAGACCAAGCTGATCTGCAACGTGAACGAGTTCAGTTGACTTAGCAAGGTTCTCATCAAATGGATAATGTGAACCGTCGAACATGATAGATGAGAAGCCAGCCTTTACGCACTTGTAGCAGCCCTCATATGTTCCGTGGTCAAGATGAAGTGCAACAGGTACTGTGATACCAAGCTCTTCGTCCATTGCCTTAACCATAGCGGCAACTGTCTTAAAGCCTGTCATGTACTTGCCTGCGCCCTCAGACACACCAAGAATTACAGGTGACTGCAGTTCCTGAGCAGTGAGAAGGATAGCCTTTGTCCACTCAAGGTTGTTAATATTGAACTGACCTACAGCATACTTGCCTGCAAGTGCCTTTGTCATCATTTCCTTAGCTGAAACTAACATTTTTTAACGACCTCCGTTATTTAAAATTTTCCTTTATTATTATACAACATTACTCCGCCAATTGCAATAGTGTGTCATTAATTTAACAATTATGTAACATTTAAACCTCGTACATCTCGATGACCTTCTGAGCCACCTCAATCTTTGTGCATCTCTTATCCATAGCCTGCTTTTCAAGATATTTATGAGCCTGCTGTTCCGTAAAGCCAAGATACTGCATAAGTGAGCACTTTGCTCTGTTTATCGTTCTTATCTCTTCAAGCTTTTTGTGCAGTTTCAGGTTTTCAGACCTTATGCCCAGCATTCTTTTTCTTGCGGCACTGACAAATTTCATTGAACGGTAAAAATACTGTCTGCCTAGTGGCTTTGGTATCACCATTACGCCGAAATCTTCCAGTTTATCCGCAAGGATATCCGCATTTTCCGACTTTGCGATAGCCACACAGCTTGCGTCAGTTGAGGTGCAGACTATCTCCGCAAGCTCGTTGCCATATTCGTCTGACAATGGACAGTTTATCACGACACAGTCATAACTGCCTGACCCTACCGCACGCCTTGTTTCAAGACCCGTTGCGGCTATAGAAGTCTTGCAGGTGGGAAAGGTTTCTTTTAACAGACTCACAAGCATAGCTGTTGCCTTGTCATTGCTTGAAGCCACAAGTATCCTGTCCATTTCCCCACCTCCTTTTTTTAGCTTTCTCTGACATTACAGATGATAAAAATATCTGGCTGTTTCAAACTGCTCCTTATCGGCAGCTCTCTCATATTTTATGATAAGCTCCTTTTCTATTGCGATAAAACGCTCCAACATATGCTCAGGAAGCCTATCCGCAAGAAACTCGCTCTTTTCAGCACGTTCCACTGCCTCTTTCAAAGACTGCGGAAGTGTTTCAAGCTTTGCAAGCTCGCTTTCGTCTGCCGAGCCTATATTGAAATTAAAAGGTTTTGGAAGTTCTTCCTTATTTATAACGCCGTCTATGCAGGCATAAATAAGCAGACCCATAGCAAAGTAAGGATTACAGGTGTTGTCTGCTGAACGGAGTATTATACCATTCTCATCTGTATCAGCAAGCGGTGCACGAAGAAGCTGTGCATAATTTTCATGTGACCATGAAATGTACTTAGGTGCAAGCAGACTGCCAAAACGTTTGTATGAATTTGTAGTGGTGTTTAGAAACAGCGTCATATCGCCAACGTTTTTCAGTATTCCTGCTATCATGCGCTCAGCCTCTTTGGAAAGTCCGCCAAGCTGAGGTTTGAAAACATTTTCCGTGCCTTTCATGCACATGAGCATTATATGCAGACCAGATCCGCAGTTGTCAACGATAGGCTTTGGCATGAACGTTGCGTAAAGCCCATTTCTGTCAGCCACAGATTTTACAACGTTCTTGAACGTCACAAGATTATCGGCGGCTTTCAGTGCGTTTGAATACTGAAAATCTATCTCGTTCTGACCCGGACCGGTTTCATGTCTTGAGCTTTCTGGGAAAATATCCATTTGCTCAAGTGTCAGGCATATGTCACGTCTGAGGTTTTCTCCCCTGTCAACAGGCGCAGCGTCACAATAGCCTGCATAATCGTGAGGACGCTTTGTAGGCATATCAGTATCGTCCTTTTCAAAGCAGTAAAACTCGCATGAAGTACCTATCTGGAAGTTATATCCCTTGCCCTTCGCATATGCGATAGCAGTTTTGAGGAAAAACCTGCCGTCCCCCTCGAAAGCCGTTCCGTCTGGATATTTCAGGTGGCAGAAAAATCTTACTACCCTGCCGTGCTGCGGTCGCCATGGAAGAAGCGCCAGCGTATCAGGGTCAGGGAAAAGTCTAAGGTCTGAAGCAGTCACATTCAAAAAGCCACCGAGCTTTGAAGCGTCAAAGATAAGTCCCTCTCTGAATATTTTCGGCAGCTCGCCTGCTATAACAGAGATAGTCTTTAGCGAACCGAATATATCGCAGAACATGAGCTTTACGAACTTTACGTCGTTTTCTTCAACGAACTGCAAAACCTCTTTCTCTGTGTATTTCATAATAAATCCTCCGTAATGATACTGTTCAGAAAAGTTTTCCGTTCCTTACTTATAATTATATCTGAACAGCCAATTCTGTAAAACCGAGCAGTTATAAAGATTTTGTTACTTTATTTTTACCTTGCGTTATTTGTCGATATCCTCCAGCCAAAGCTTAGTCACAGCGTCAGACGGCATTCTCCAATCCCCTCTCGGCGACAGTGTAACAGAACCGATCTTTGCGCCGTCAGGCAGGCAGGAGCGCTTGAACTGCTGTGAGAAAAATCTGCGATAGAATGTTTTGAGCCACTTGTCTATGACCTCGTCAGGATAATCCCCCTCAAAGGCATATTTCGCAAGCCTTTTCACCTTTGACGGCTCAAAGCCCCAGCGTATGCCATAGTAAAGGAAGAAGTCATGAAGCTCATATGGACCGACAAGGTCTTCTGTTTTCTGTGTCATCTCAGTGCCACTCTCGTCGGTAGGAAGAAGCTCAGGAGAAACAGGTGTGTCCAAAATATCGTACAGTACATCTCTCAGAGTATCAGATGTGCAGGTGTCGCCGTAATACTGAACGATATGCCTTACCAAGGTCTTAGGGATAGAAGCGTTCACACCGTACATGGACATATGGTCGCCGTTGTAGGTCGCCCAGCCGAGAGCAAGCTCGCTCAGGTCACCTGTGCCGACCACCATTCCGCTCACCTGATTTGCGATATTCATAAGCACCTTTGTGCGCTCTCTCGCCTGACCATTCTCGAACACAACGCTGTGATCGTTATAATCGTGACCGATATCTTCAAAGTGCTGTAAAACTGCTTTTGAGATATCCACCTCTCTGAACGTTACCCCCAAAGCGTCGCAAAGTATCTCCGCATTGGAGCGTGTACGCTTTGTTGTGCCAAAGCATGGCATCGTCACCGCAACGATATCAGTATGAGGACGTTTCAGCAAGTCCATTGCCATTACACACACAAGCAGTGCAAGCGTAGAATCAAGTCCCCCTGAAATGCCAATGACCACAGTCTTGGAATGTGTGTGTGCGATACGCTTCATAAGTCCATGGGATTGCATTTGCAAAATAAGGTGACAGCGCTCGTTTCTCTCCGCCTGATTTGACGGGATAAAAGGCGTTTTGGCAAACTTTCTTGTCAAAGCTGTTTCGCCCATTTCAAGGCTGAATCTTTCACGGGAGATATTGTCCTTATCCAAAAAGCCGCTGTCCTTGGAAGAATAGTCCCACTCTGCGCTTGCAGGATAGGTAGAAATTTTTCTGCGTTCAAAGGCAAGCTTTTTAAAATCTATTTCCGATATGATAATGCCGTTTTCAAAAAGCCTGCTCTCTGCAAGTATAGAGCCGTTTTCCGCAATGATATTGTGACCTGAAAAGACCATATCCTGCGTTGACTCGCCGTCACCTGCAGAACAATAGATATACCCTGCCACAAGCCTTGCGGACTGGTTCGATACAAGCTGTCTGCGGTATGAGTCCTTGCCGATAACTTCATCGCTTGCAGACAGATTGCATATAAGGGTAGCCCCAGCCTTAGCAAGATAATTTGAAACAGGGTCAGCCACCCACAAGTCCTCGCAAAGTTCAAAGCCCACCACAAGCTCAGGTATCTCTTCACATACGAAAACGGTCTGTTCCATAGGCGGTATAAATTCAAGCTGTCCGTACTCTCTCAGATCAATGGCAGCACATTCGCCTCTGTATGGTGCAAAATGTCTTGCCTCATAAAATTCGTTATAGTTCGGCAGATGCGTTTTAGGTACAAAGGCACGCACCTCGCCGTCCTGTATAACAGCCGCACAGTTATAAAGCTTGCCGTTTGCTCTCACAGGCACGCCCACAGCCACAAGCATATCGCTGTCAGCGGTAGTCTTTGCTATCTTTACAACACACTTCATCGCCTTGTCAAGCAAAGCGTTCTGAAAGAACAAGTCCTGACAGGTATAGCCTGTTATACAAAGCTCAGGGAACACAGCGACCTTTACGCCCTCTTCCCTGCACTTTTCAAGCTGACTGATTATTTTATCCACATTGAAGTCAACGTCTGCCACCTGTATCTCAGGGGTGCAGGCGGCGACCTTTATAAAACCGTCTTTCATAAAAATATGCTCCTTACAAGAAATTATCATTGTTATCATTATACCATTTTTTATAGGTATAAGTCAATGATTTTTACAGTATAGCAAAACTATTTTAGAACGATACTAGACAATCGGCCACTAATGTGTTAAAATTGAGATATCACATCAAGGGGGGAACGCCATATGAACAAGCTGTGGGATAAGTTTCTTTTAGGCCTTAGCTGCTGTGCTTTTATGCTTGCAGAGGGAACAGATCCGTCAAATATCACCACATTACTATTGGCTGTCATATGCTCCGCTATCTTTCAAATAAAACCAAACTCTGCCGTTGCATACCTTTCAGTTATTGCGTACAGTTCACTTTGCATTTTCAGCAAAGAAGCTTTGATACTCGCCCCTTTGGTGCTTTATGATGCTTTCTGTACAAAATTTTACCCTGCTATGGTCTTAACATTCATAGGCGTACTTGCAAATATATTCACTCTGGGAAAAGACATCTTCCCACTTGTCGCTCTTTTTTTGGTAAGCTTCACAATTTCAAGCCGCAGCGTTCTGAACGAAAAGCTGACAAAGATGCTCATAAATACTCGTGACAATTCAAAAGAACTTACCACCCAGCTTGTAGAGAAAAACAAAGCCATGCAGAGAAATCAAGACTACGAGATATATCTTGCCACTCTGAAAGAGCGTAACCGCATTGCAAGGGAGATACACGATAACGTGGGGCATATGCTCACAAGGTCTATTTTACAGCTTGGTGCGCTTTCGGTCATAAACAAAGATGAAACTGTCGGTGAAGCTATCAACGACCTGAGCGGCACGCTGAACACCGCCATGACGAGCATACGAAGCAGCGTTCACGATCTTCATGACGATTCTATCGCACTAAAGCCTGCTGTTGAAGATTGCATAAGACCTCTGAAAGACAGATTTGCAGTAAGCTGTGATTATGACTTTTCCGAAAGAATGTCACGAGATGTGAAGCTTTGCTTTATTGGCGTTATAAAAGAAGCACTTTCCAATACTGCAAAGCACAGCGACGGCGACAGCATAAAAATAATCATTCGTGAACACCCTGCTCTTTATCAGCTTAGTATCGCAGACAACGGAAGCTGTCCCGAAAAGATAGACGAAAGTGGCATGGGGCTTGCCAATATGCGTGAGCGTGCGGCTTCTTTAAATGGAAACATAAACATCACATCGGGCAGCAAGGGATTCCGCATTTTTCTGTCTGTGCCGAAACAAAACCTGACTGAACGGAGGTCTTGACATGAACATTGTTATAATAGATGATGACAAGCTTGTGGCGGTGTCGCTGAAAACCATTTTGGAAAGCACAGGCAGTGTGAAAGTTCTTGCCATGGGAAGCTGTGGCGAGGAAGCCATAGAGCTTTATTCTCTTCTCAAGCCTGATGTTCTGCTTATGGATATCCGCATGAACGGCATGAGCGGTATTGAAGCCGGCGAAAAGATCCTTGCTGGGTACCCTGACGCAAGGATACTTTATCTTACCACATTTTCTGATGATGAATACATTATAAAGGCTGTGCTTATGGGAGCAAAGGGATATATTTTAAAGCAGGATTTTGAAAGCATATGCCCTGCCCTTGAAACCGTCATGAATGGGCAGACAGTTTTCGGCTCAGATGTTGCAAGCAAGCTTCCTGAGCTTCTTACCAATCACAGCAGTTTTGATTTTGACCACTACGGCATAGTCGAAAAAGAGCAGGAAATAATCGAACAGGTGGCAAAAGGACTTAGCAACAAAGAAATAGCCTCACTGCTTTATCTCAGTGAGGGCACAGTGCGAAATTACATCAGCACTATCCTAGAAAAGCTCTCCCTCCGTGACCGCACACAGCTTGCTATTTTCTACTACACCAACATACAATAGCACTACAATTTCATAAAAAGTAAAGAGGAGACGGCATGACCGCTCCTCTTTTTGTTATTATTACATTTTAGCTCTTTCCTTAGCTCTCTGTGAGTTGCTCAGAATACGCTTTCTTATTCTTATGCTCTTTGGTGTTACTTCAAGAAGCTCATCATCAGCGAGAAACTCAAGTGAATCCTCAAGGCTGAGATTTCTTGGCGGAACAAGTCTGAGCGCGTCATCAGAACCGCTTGCACGGGTATTTGTAAGGTGCTTCTTCTTGCAGACATTTACAACAAGGTCTTCCTGCTTTGGTGAAGCGCCAACTATCATTCCCTCATATACAGGTGTGCCTGCTGTGATGAACAGCTCGCCTCTCTCCTGTGCGTTGTAAAGACCGTATGTTACAGCCTCGCCTGTTTCAAACGCAACAAGTGAGCCAGTTGCTCTCTTTGGTATCTCGCCCTTGTATGGCTCGTAATCATGGAATACAGAGCTCATGATACCCTCACCCTTTGTGTCTGTAAGGAATTCGCTCTTGTATCCGAAAAGTCCTCTTGCAGGGATAAGAAATTCAAGTCTCATTCTGCTTCCAACAGGTGCCATTTCCTGAAGCTCGCCCTTTCTTGCACCTATCTTCTCCATAACAGAACCTACGCAGTTCTCAGGAACGTCAATAACAAGACTTTCGATAGGTTCGCAAAGCTTGCCCTCTATCTCCTTAAACAGAACGTGCGGTGTTGAAACGCTAAGCTCATAGCCCTCACGACGCATATTCTCGATAAGGATAGAAAGGTGCATTTCGCCACGGCCTGCTACCTTGAAAGCGTCTGTACTGTCTGTTTCAGAAACTCTCAGTGAAACGTCCTTAAGAAGCTCCTTGAAAAGTCTGTCTCTCAGGTGACGGCTCGTTACGAACTTGCCCTCTCTGCCTGCGAATGGCGAATTATTTACGGAGAATGTCATTTCAACTGTAGGCTCGGATATCTTAACAAAAGGAACAGCCTCAAAGTTGCCGAAGTCGCAGATAGTGTCACCGATAGTGATGTTCTCGATACCGCTTATACAAACGATATCGCCAGCCTTTGCACTCTGGCATGGAACTCTGTTAAGTCCCTCTATCTGATACATTGTAACTATCTTGCCACGATATTCCTTCTTAGTCTGATGATAGTCGCCGATCGTAACGTCCTGATTAACTTTCATTTCGCCACGCTCGATACGGCCGATAGCTATTCTTCCTACATACTCGTTGTAGTCGATAGCGGAAACAAGATACTGCATTGGACCCTCAGTATCTACCTCAGGTGCAGGGATATAGCTGAGTATCTCGTCAAAGAGAGGTATCATATCCTTGCCCTCTTCATCAGGTGAGTGAGTAGCTGTACCTGCTCTGCCTGAGCAATAAAGGATAGGGCTGTCAAGCTGCTCGTCAGTAGCGTCAAGATCCATGAGAAGCTCGAGAACTTCGTCGCCTACCTCGTTAAGACGAGCGTCAGGTCTGTCTATCTTATTAATAACGATGATTATTTTATGACCAAGCTCAAGTGCTTTCTGAAGCACAAATCTTGTCTGTGGCATTGGACCCTCGGCTGCGTCCACAAGCAGTATAACACCGTTTACCATTTTAAGAACACGCTCTACCTCACCGCCGAAATCAGCATGGCCTGGGGTGTCGATAACGTTTATCTTAACGTCCTTATACTTGATAGAAGTATTCTTTGCAAGGATAGTGATTCCTCTCTCACGCTCGATATCGTTTGAGTCCATGACTCTTTCTTCTACAGCCTGATTTTCTCTGAAAGTACCGCTCTGCTTGAGCATCTGGTCTACAAGGGTAGTCTTACCGTGGTCAACGTGGGCAATAATAGCAACATTTCTTAAATCTTCTCTAATCATACATACTCCTCCGATTTATCAAGACACAGCAAAGCGAATGCTTTCTGTAACGATTTGCTTAATATATTTCGCAAAAATTATAAACAATAAAAATTATAAATATATTTTCTCCCATCAAAGGAAAGAAAATCGTAATTTTTCACAAAAAGCCTATAAAACACAAAAGCACCTTGCGAAATTTTCCGCAAGGTAACTTTCCTAATTGAGAATTATAGCACATTTTTGCCGATTTGTCAAGAAAAAAGTATCATTCACAGGTTACGCCTTGTACGGTGTGCCTTAGATTAAATGATTTATGTTTTTGGCTGTTTTACACAATATTACGCCACTGATATTTTACATAAAAATAATTGAAATTATGGCATAAAAGTTGTATAATATCAATAATCAAAGATATAACTTTGATAACAGAGATCATATATTTTGAAAGGCGGAATAATCAAATGGCTAACAGAATGATACTTAATGAAACTTCATATTTCGGTGCAGGCTCGATCAGCGAGATAGTTACAGAGGCAAAGAAGAGAGCTTTTAAAAAGGCTCTTGTTGTAACAGACCCTGACCTTATCAAATTTAACGTTGCAAAGAACGTTACAGATCTTTTGGAGGAAGCAGGACTTGCTTATGATATATTCTCTCAGGTAAAGGCTAACCCTACTGTAAAGGTAGTAAAGGCTGGTATCGAAGCTTTCAAGGCAGCAGGTGCTGACTATCTTATCGCTATCGGCGGCGGCTCATCAATGGACACTGCAAAGGCTATCGGTATCATCATAAACAACCCTGAGTATGCTGACGTTACTTCTCTTGAGGGCGCTATTGACACAAAGAACCCTTGCGTTCCTATAATCGCAGTTCCTACAACAGCAGGCACAGCCGCAGAGGTAACTATCAACTATGTTATCACAGACGAGGAGAAGAAGAGAAAGTTCGTTTGCGTTGACCCTCATGATATCCCGGTAGTTGCTATAATCGACGCAAAGATGATGTCATCAATGCCTAAGGGACTTACAGCTTCAACAGGTATGGACGCTCTTACACACGCTATCGAGGGCTACACAACACTTGGCGCTTGGGAGCTTACAGACATGATGCACCTTAAAGCAATAGAGATAATCTCACGTTCACTGAGAAAGGCTGTTGAGAATGACCCACAGGGCAGAGAAGATATGGCTCTCGGTCAGTATATCGCAGGCATGGGCTTCTCAAATGTAGGTCTTGGAATCGTTCATTCCATGGCTCATCCACTGGGAGCTCTGTATGACACACCTCACGGTGTTGCCAACGCGATTATCCTGCCTACTGTAATGGAATACAATGCAGAAGCAACAGGAGAAAAGTATCGTGAGATAGCAAGAGCCATGGGCGTCAAGGGCGTAGACGACATGACCCAGGAAGAATACAGAAAAGCTGCAGTTGACGCAGTACGCCAGTTATCCATCGATGTAGGCATTCCTACAGACCTTAAAGACATTGTAAAGCCAGAGGATATTCCATTCCTGGCACAGTCAGCCTACGATGACGCATGTCGTCCAGGCAATCCAAAGGAGACTAGCGTGGAGGATATCACCAAGCTCTACGAGTCATTGATCTAACTGACCCATTAGATCAAAATATGTCAGTCCTTTGCCGGGACTTACATATTATATATGGGACCTCACCAGTCCCCTTAAACCCCTAAAAACTAACTAAAAGAACTCCTGTTACAGAGATTTTGCTCTCTCTGCATCAGGAGTTCTTTTTTTGTTCGTCGGATCCATCTGTCATGCTCTGATGGACTCAAGAATATACTCTTGAAACTCATTCATATTCTTAAATATAAAATCTGCCTTATCCCTCATCTCATCATCCGGCTGCACGAGGTCCGGGATCATGGCAATCTTCATCCCTGCCGCATATGCTGCTCTGACTCCGTTGTATGAGTCCTCCACCGCCCATGCACTCTCCGACTCAACTCCAAGCTCTTCACAGGCCTTCAGGAATATATCCGGTGCGGGTTTGCTCCGATCTACCATGTCTCCACATACAAGCTTGTCGAAGTAATCTATCACCCCGAGGTTGATGAGCTCCATGGTGACTACCTCTTTTCTGGTGGATGTGGCAAGGGCACATGGTATGCAATTATCCCTGAGCATCTTCAGCATGTCCGTAACTCCCGGCTTCAGCACAAGCTCTCCCTCTGCCGCTGCCCGGTGGAATTCCGCCGCCATCTCACCCTTGAGGCTCTCATATCTCTCCTCATCCAATGTATCCTGTCCTTCACCACATCTTCCTTTGTACATCTGCACGAACAGCTTCTTCGCCGCCTCACGGTTGAGTCCAAGGGCAGCCATACAGAAGCTCTCTATGTCCTCTATGCCATATTTGTCCGCTGTCTTCTGCCAGCTCTTGACAACCAATTGTTCTGAATCGAGGATGACTCCATCCATATCAAACACCACTGCTTTACAATTCATATCTCTTCCATCTCCCAATAATACAACAGGCTTCCACAGCATCTCTGCCATGGAAGCCTGTTATCATCTGTCATCTGACATCCGTCCGATAACTTTATTCTATTAAGCATCTTTTTCTGTCTTGCCAAGCTTTGTCTTCATAGTGTACCAGAGTGGACCTGTGATACATACCGAAGAGTAAGCACCGATGATTATACCAGCCATAAGTGTGAGAGCGAACTCCTTGATAGAAGCTACACCCATGATATACAGAACGAATATTGTAACAAATGTTGTGAGTGATGTATATATTGTTCTGCTGAAGGTCTGGTTGATACTCAGGTTGACTATATCCTTGTATGTGGCCTTCTTAGGCTTCATAACACCTATATTCTCTCTTACACGGTCGAATATGATGATAGTCGCATTGATCGAGTAACCAACTATGGTGAGCAGACATGCGATACATGTGTTACCAACTGTAAGTCTCAGTATAATGTACAGACAGAATACCATCGCAACATCGTGGAGAAGTGCGATAACTGCACTTGCACCAAACTTCACATCATGGAATCTGATAGCAATGTATATAAGCATCAGGATAGCTGCAAGGATGACTGAGAATATAGCGTTCTTGGACATCTCGCTGCTGACCGATCCACTTATTACATTTGCCTCCTTGACATCTGCGCCAAGCTTGTCTGTGAGTGCGCTGCGCACCTTGGACATCTGTGAGTCATCTGTTCCGTCATCTGAAAGCTCAGGCATCTTGAACACGATCTCATTTGTACCTGATACTGTCTGTACTGATATTCCCGCCTCACCGATACCGGCTGCCTCTGCAATGACAGGAACTATATCTTTCTCAGCCTCGCTAAGTGAGTACTCTTTGTCAAAACCTACTGTAAGGCTTGTACCGCCTGCAAACTCAACACTGAAGTTAAGTGGTGAACCCTTTGACTTATTATTAACAGGCATCATACAGAAGCATGCGATGATCACAATGAGTGATCCGAGCATACAGAACTTACCTGCCTTCACGAAGTTTGTCTTCTTTGGCTCTCTTGCAACGCCGAAATACTTGGCATCTGTAACGCCGAGATTTACAAGCGCTGTGAGCAGTGACTGGCTGACTGCCAGAGCTGTGAATACTGAAAGAACAACACCGATAGCCAGTGTGATCGCAAATCCCTTGATAGTACCTGTTCCGAATATTCCAAGTACAAGAGCTGCTATAAGTGTTGTAACGTTACCATCTATGATGGCTGACAGGGCATTGTGGAAACCACCCTTTACAGCCTGCTTTACGGACTTGCCATCCGCCAGCTCCTCTTTGATACGCGTGAATATGATTACATTGGCATCGACCGCCATACCTACTGACAGGATAACACCAGCTATACCAGGAAGTGTCAGTGTTACGTTGAACAGATTGAGTACCAGCAGATCAAGTATTGTGTAGAATGCCAGAGCAAATGATGCCACAAGACCTGGGATCCTGAATACTATGATCATGATAAGAAATACAAGTGCAATACCGATCGCACCTGCCTTAAGGCTTGTGCTGATGGCATCTGATCCAAGTGTAGCACCTACTATATTGGAACGAACCTGCTTAAGTGTAAGAGGAAGTGCACCGATACGGATAGTAGTAGCAAGCTGCTCGGCCTCCTCGTAGCTTCCGATCTTGTTGATTTCTGCGCTTCCGCCTGTTATGGCTGACTGTACTGTTGGTGCACTTACGACCTTGTTGTCATATATAATGTATACTATATTCCCAACATTTGCCGCGGTAACATCAGCGAACTTCTGAGCTCCCTCATCGGTGAATGCAAGCTGTACCACATTGTCATTGCCGTTATCTGAGTCAATTCCGGCTGTGGCATTTTTGATGTCATCTCCTGTAAGAGCAGCCTCATACTCCTGTCCCTGTGACCACTTTGTATAATTGTCCGGATCAAGAAACTCAAGCTTTCCCTCAATATTCAGAGCATTAAGTATCTCATCTGCATTTGTTACACCCGGGATCTCTGCTGTGATCTTCTTGTCTCCATCTTCATAGACTGAGTACTCATTGGTGTAGGCCTCTACACGCTGCTCAATCTTATACTTGGTATCCTCGAGATCCTTGTCGCTGTAATCATCCTCCTGAATCTCGTAAGTTACACTCAGACCACCCTTAAGGTCAAGTCCAAGCTTGATGTACTCGACTTTACCTCTGTCTGCAACACCGAATATTGCTGTATATATAGCAACA
>ENA-ORTG01002536-ORTG01002536.1-human-gut-metagenome-genome-assembly--contig:-NODE-2536-length-14368-cov-10.379515_pt1 | contig 14368 bp, 18 predicted proteins | sample MGYA00241906_ERZ509176 | MGnify/ENA primary metagenome ERZ509176 (study PRJEB26280, sample SAMEA2338811) | human gut metagenome | biome: human gut; feature: human-associated habitat; material: faeces...
AAGCGCGGCCGCCGCAATATCGAGCTGTGCGAAAAGACCTACGCTCTGCTTGCTGAATACAGGGGCGACGTGTGCATCGAAAGCTTCGACCCATTCATCGTGGCGTGGTTCCGTTTCCATGCGCCGGAGCTTCTGCGCGGCCAGCTCGCCATGCCCGCGGAGCGATATGAGAACTTCCCGAAGCCGCTCGCCTTTGCGCTGAGCCACGGACTTATGAACTTTGTATGCCGCCCGCAGTTTATGGCCTACCGTATAGGCCGCCGTCCTCTCACCGTGCATATTGCGGAGAAGCTCGGCGCCATGAAGGTGGCGTGGACTTCGCATGAGCCGAAGAACGAGCGCGGCAAGGACGCGGTCATCTTCGAATTCTATAAGCCATCGGTCAAGTTCGACCCCAAACGTAAATAAGCAGATATAAATAATCTCCGGATCACCGATCCGGAGATTATTCAGTCTGTCAAAGAACGTGTGCAGCAGGGCGCGGATAAGAGAGCAGCGGGGGAGCTTGAGGGGGCAAGGCCCGCCTCAAATACAATAAACCGCCGTCCAAAAGTCTTGATACATCAACGACTTTTGGAGCAAAGCAGCATTTTGATAATATCAAAATGCTCGGCGGATGAAGCTTGTCAAAAAAAGTCCTCACAGGACTTTTTTGACAAGCTGAATAATCTCCGGATCACCGATCCGGAGATTGTTTTTCGGCGCAGTCCGCACATACGGGAACTCCGCATCTTATTTGCAGGAAGTCTTCACGCGTAAGCTCGCCGCATACGGCGCATGGCCGCTCATCGCGGCGCTGCGGCGCGGCGGGGAACGGCATATGGGGGATGCCGGAACAGAAGATCTCGGCTGCAGGCGCGGTAAGAATGTATTCAATGAGCGCGGATTTATCCGCAAGCTTCGGCAGCGGACGCAGATACAGCCGCAGCTCGCCGCCCGCGCCGTAAAAATTGAATACGGGCTTCCCCGTCTCGCGCAGACATAACCTGCCGTTTCCGACCGTCGCGCCGAGAACCGATTGGAACCCATCCGCCCAGCAGGCGCGGCTCTCTATCGCGCAGCGCAGCTCGCCGTGAAGCAGCCCGCCCGCCTCCGCGGCTGCCCGTACGCCAATGGCAAGGCCGGGGCAGAGATGCCCATGCAGGTTTCCGGCGGCTTCAAAAAGCTCGTGAATGTCCATGTTAGGCCTCCGTATTCCAGTATATCCATGCGACGCAGGTGCTGACACTGTCGACGAAAACGCCGTTTTCGTCCGCAAGCTCCGCCGCGATCTTTCTCGCGCGAGCCATGAGCGCGGCGTCACCGGTGTCACTGCCGCAGCGCTTTATCAGATATTCTGCGGCCTCGTCCGGACTGCGGTCGTCGCTCCAGTCATAGGGCACGTATTTCACGAGGGGGTCATAGCCTGCGCTGCGGACGGCCTGCAGCAACACCTCTGCGCTGTCGTGCATCCCCGCGCCGAAGCCCGAAACCTCCAGTCCCATCCGGCGGTAGAACTCGTCGCGCATCGGCTGCGCCCATTCGACAAAGTTCGCCGTGAAGCACCAGCCGCGGGTCAGCGTGCTCATCTTCTCCACGCCGGCCGTGTCGTGCACTGCGGCGGACATCATTGCGACCGACAGGTCGAATTTATCGCCGCCGGACAGCTCGTCCGTGCTCAGCATAGCGAAATCGCCCTCGACGATGCGCCACGGAGTGGCGTACGCCGCGCTGCGTGCGCGAGCATGGCGGGGGAAATGTCCGTCAGCGTCACGCCGCATCCAAGCTCGGCGAAATATGTTCCGTATTTCCCGACGCCGCAGCCGATATCGAGCACACTGCAGCCGGGGTGCAGCAGCCCGTTTGAGGTGAAGAACTCCAGCAGCTGCCGGTTATAGTCGTTCAGCCCCATGCGGAAAACCCGCTGGTAGTCCGCCGCGGCCTCGTCCCAGCTTTTAATCTGTTCCATCTGCGTCCTCCCCGTGCGTTTTGACGTCCGGGAACGGTATCAAAACGGGTATGCCCATGCAGTCGACGATGTGTACGTGCATGTCGTAAACGTGTTCGACTATCTCCGGCGACATGACCTCGCGCCCGCCGTGGGCGTATATCTCCGAATCCTTGAGGAACATGAAGCGGTCACAGTAGCGGATGGCGAGGTTCAGGTCGTGCAGCACGGTAATGACGCTTATTTTATGCTCGCGCGCGATGGCGCGCACAAGCTGCATGACCTCGTGCTGATTGCGCGGGTCGAGATTGCTGGTCGGCTCGTCGAGCAGCAGCACGCGCGGCTCCTGCGCCAGCGCGCGGGCGATCAGCACCTTCTGCGCTTCGCCGCCGGACAGCTCCGACACACTGCGCAGCGCGTAGGATTCAAGCTTCATGCGGCGCAGGATATCCGAAACTATCTCCCTGTCCCGGTGCGTCGCGTCCCATTGGATGTACGGCTTGCGGCCGAGCAGCACCGTGTCAAAAACCGACATGTCCACCGCCCGCGCGTTCTGCGCCACGTAGGCGACGTTCTGCGCCATCTCGTTGCTGCTCATCGCAAAAACGTTCTTCCCGTCCACGATGACCTCGCCGGACTTCGGGCGGAGAATGCGGTCGATGCATTTTAAAAGCGTGCTCTTGCCGGCACCGTTGTTGCCGAGAATGGCGGTGCAGATGCCGTCCGGAACGTCAAAGCTCACGCCGAGGAGCGTGTCGGGGGCGTTTTTCCCGTAGGAAAAGCATATGTCTCTGACCTCAACCATTGGAATTTCTCCCCCTGAACAGCAGAATAAGGAACACCGGCCCGCCGATGAATGACATTATCGCGCCGATGGGCAGGATTATCGGCGGCGCGATCAGCTTTGCGAGCGCGTCGGCAAGTATCAGCAGCAGCGCGCCGCAGACCGCGGAGCCGGGGACAAGGAAGCGGTGGTCGTTGCCGACAAAAAAGCGCATGACATGCGGCGCGATGAGGCCGACAAAGCTGATTATGCCGACGAACGACACCGCGACCGCCGCCGACAGCGAGCACACCGCCATGCTGGCGACCATGACCTTCTTCGTGTCCACGCCGAGACTCTTGGCCGTGTCGTAGCCCGCCTCCATGGCGTTATAGTTCCAGCGGTTATACATGTAGTAGATGAAGCTCAGCACGAAAACGACGCTGATAAAGCGCAGATCCTTCCAGCTTGCGCTGCCGAGGTTGCCGAAGGTCCAGAACACGACCGCGCCGAGCGAGGTATCGTCGGCGAAGTATTGCAGCAGCGTGCTGCCGCCGGCGAACATCGCGCTGAGCGCCGTGCCAGCGAGGATCAGCCCGCCGGGGCCGACGTTTTTCTTGAGCCGGGAGATGAGTATCACGACGACCGACGATATCGAGCCGAAGACGAAGGCACAGAGCGTGACGATATACGGGTTATCGATAGATACGGTCGAGGTGGAGTTGGAGTTTGTTATCACGCCGCCGCCGAACACGATTATGCCCAGCGCTGCGCCGAAAGCCGCGCCCTGCGACACGCCCAGCGTCGATGCCGAGGCGAGAGGGTTGCGCAGTACGCACTGCATCACCGCGCCGGAGGCCGCGAGCGTTGCGCCGACGAATATCGCCGCCAGAACGCGCGGCAGGCGGATGTTCATAATGGCGGTCTGATATTTCTTTTCGCCCGCGCCGGCGAGCGCACGGAAAATGTCCGGCAGGCTGATTTTCAGAGAGCCGATGCCCATATACACCACGGCGGCAAAGAGCGTAATAAACGCCGCAGCCGCAAGCGCTATGCGCTTGCGGGCGACGAACTGTTCATATTGTTCGATTTTTACTGGGTGCTTCTGCAATTATATCACACCTTTGTTATCCGAGAGTGACGGCGCCGTAGCCGAGCCCGGCTTCGGTCAGCAGGTCGAGGTAGCCGTCGTGGCCGAGGAAGAAGGAGAATATCTCGTTTGCCTTGGCCTCAAAATCGACGTCCGCGAATGCATCGGGGAACAGCAGCGATCCTGCGTAGTAGGCGCTGACGAGGGGGATCTCGACGTTGGTGTAGTTCGCGGTGGAGTTCGGCCACTGATAAACCTTGCCGTTCTTGACGGCGCTGAGCTGCTCGAAGAAGCCCGGATCCTCGGCGTACTGATCCTTGACAAGCTCAAGGTTACCGGAGTCGAGAATGATGATGTCGGGATCCCACGCGAGGATCTGCTCGCGGTCTACCTCTACGCCATGGGGGCCTTCGATGATGCCGGCGGCAGCGTCGTTCGCGTGAATGGAAGCGAGAATTGCGTCGTTGGCGTAAACGCCTTCGATGCCGTGTCCGCCGCGGAAGGTGGCGGCGGCGCCGAGAACGAGGGGCTTGTCCTCATCGGGGATGTCCTTGGTGCGCACGTCGAGGTCGGCGAGACAGTTGTCCATGAAGGAGATGACCTCCTCGGCGCGTTCGGGTACGCCGCAGGCATCGCCGAATACGCGAAGCGCCAGCTTGTAGTCCTCGCCGAACAGGGTGCCCTGCGGGGCGGCGACGACGGAGCGGCCAAGCTGCTCTTCGATGGAGTTGACGATGTCCTCCTCGTAGGTGCAGAGGATTATATCGGGATTGGCCTCAAGAATGACTTCCGGCAGAATTTCGCCGTAGCCGCCGGCTGAGGCCGCGGGCAGGTCAGCCCACGCTTCATGGTTGAAGCAGCCGTAGGCCATGAAGAGACTGTCGTTCTGGTCGCCGTTTGCGGTGGTGACCATCTTGTCCTGAAGACCTAGGTAGACGAGCATACGCGTTGCGTTGCCGAGGGTGACGATGGAGTTTATCTCGGTCGGAACTTCTATTTCGCGTCCCAGACCGTCGGTTATGACGCGGGTGGCGGGGGCGGCGTCAACGGCGGAGGATTCCTCGGCGGGAGCCTCGGTCGCGGGGGTGCCGCTCTGCTGCTGGCCGCAGCCTGCGAGCATGCTCAGGGACAGGAGCATTGCGAGAATAAGTGCAAGAGTTCTTTTCATTTGAGGTCGTTTCTCCTTTGGTGATGAATCATGTTCCTGATTATATCAGCCGCGGGGCAATTGCGGAAGCCCCCTAGGGGGATAAAAATTTTGACATACTGCGCGGAGCTATGGTATAATCTCAGCATATTTTTAAAAGGACAGATGAACATGACGCGCATTTTATTCATTTGCCATGGCAATATATGCCGCAGCCCGATGGCGGAATTTGTGATGAAGGACTTAGTGGAAAAGGCCGGGCTTTCCGGGCAGTTTGAAATCGCCTCGGCGGCCACAAGCACCGAGGCATCAGCCTGCGCAGCATGACAGACCTGTTGGAGCAGAAGTCTTCCCTGTAAAAATGGTACGCCGGAGCGTCCGCAGATGCTCCGGCGTATCGAAATGATAGATCTCCCAGCCAAAAGGAGGCTGCTGCACAAATACTGCGCAGCAACCTCCTTTTTTAGTTCAGATGAATCGGCAAAAGCCCAGCCAGCAGCCCAGCAGGAAGAAGAGCAGCGCCTTACTCAGCACCGGTAGCCACAGGCTCTTGCACAGGGCCATATCCCACCGGTGGATGTTCTGCTTGGGGCAGGTGCCAACGCAGGCTTCACAGGCGATGCATTCCCCGCTGCGCAGGCTGGTTTCCTCCAGCTTCAGGCACACCGGGCACTGCTGTTTACAGGCATTGCAGCCCGGGATGCAGCCGTCGCTCTGCCGGTGCAGCCGCGCAAATGGCAGCACCGGCAGCAGGGCAAACACCGCTCCCATGGGGCAGAGGAACTGACAGAAGAACCGGGGCTGCACCGCCATACCCAGCAAAATGAGCACAAGCAGCGCGATGCCTACGCCGAAGCCCTCCGGCGGCAGACGCAGAGCCGTCAGGCGGGAAAACACCTCCCACGGGCTTGCGCCGGTCAGCAGCTTTTCCTGCCGGGTCACATACAGCGCCACCAGCCCTGCCAGCAGCAGATATTTGACCTTCTGCCCCAAAAGCACCGCCCGCTCCGGCAGACGGAACTGCTTTTTGCGGTGGAACAGCTTTTTCTGAATCAGCCCGGAAAGCGCCCAGACGGCATCGCCCAAGCTGCCGAAGGCGCAGGCGTACCCACAGAAAAAACGGTCGAAAAGCAGGGTGAAGCCGCACAGCCCCAGCAGGGAAAGTGTGAAGCTGTCCACAGAGAGCACCTCGCCTGCACCGATGTGCAGAAAGATCTGTTTTACCCCGGAAAACCCGGCCACGAATGCGCCCGGCATGGACACAAAGAAGAACAACTGCACCCCGGTGCGCAGCCATGTACGGCGCTTTTTGTCCCGCTGACGCTGCTGCGCCGCTGTTAAAGGCTTTGCCTGTGTTTTTTCCATCATCCTGCCGCCTTTCCCAGTGCGTTCTCTACCGCACCGATAAGTCCTTCTGCCGTGAGGGTAGCGCCGGAAACGGTGTCCACCTCAGCAGACTGCACTGCCAGCATCTCGTCCAGCAAAGGCAGCGCCTGCTTATAGTAGGGCTTATCCTCGCCGGAGGCATCCAGCACCGCAATATCGGTCATTTTTCCGTTCTGGATGGTCACCGACACCCGGATGACATCGCCAAAACCAAAGGCGCTGCCCTCATAGGTGCCGTCCCGGTAGCCGCTTTGGGCCTGCTCTGCCTGCGCTGCGCTCTGCGCCTGCAAAACGGAAGCGTTGTAGGCTTCCACCTCGGCAATTTCCTGCTTGCGCTGGCTTACCGCTGCCGCCCGGATCAGCGCCACCTGCTGGTATTGCCATAGTACCCCCAGAATCAGCAGCAGGTTCACCGCCCGGAGGAGAAAATTTTTGTATTTCATTCTGCTGCTCCTTCCGTTTCAGATTCAATCCCGGTCTCTTCCGGCGGCAGTGCCGGCTCGGATGTCGGCAGCACTTCCTCAGAAGATGCCGGTTCCGGTTCAGAGGATGCCGGTGCATCTGCCGGGAAAAGCTGCTGCCATACTTCCTTGAGCCACACGGGAACGGCGCTTTTTTCCTCCGGCTGCATCATCTCCACGGTGGGCGCGGTGACCGGCGTTTCCCCGGGCTCTGCTGCTTCAGACGGTGCGGTTTCCTCTGCCGTCTCTTCCGATGCAGTCTGCTCCGGAGCGGTTTTCTCTGCCGGGGCAACAGCGGCCTTTGCCAGTGCCAGCTTGACCGCATTCAGGATGCCGGTAGAGGAGTAGGTGGCACCGGAAACAGCATCCACGTTGGGGTTTTGGCCTTCCAGAATGGTGGGGATGACTTGTTTGGCCCGGGAGAGATATTCCTCCTCGTCCTCGGCGCTCAGGATCGTGATATCGGTAATTTTATCCTCTGCCACCGTGACCTGCACTGTGATCTGCCCCTCAAAGCCCATGGCTTCGGCAGTGTAGATGCCGTCCAAGTAGATGGAGGGAGCCGTAAATTCCTCCACCACAAGCGTTGCAGCGGGCTTTGGCTGGGGCGGCAGGGGATTGTTGACCACCTCGCCGGTCAGGGCGTTCTGCACTGCGCCCAGAATGCCCCGGCTGGTGTAGGTGGCCTCGGAAACGGCATCCACCTCCCAGCTCTGGGCATCCACTACGGTGGTCAAAAGCCGCTTGGCGCGCCGCAGAAACTGCTTTGTCTCGTGGGAAGCGTCCAGGACCTCCACCTCCGTGATGCTGCCGTTTTCCATGGTGACCTGTACTCGGACGGCACCGCCGTAGCCCCGGGAAGAGCCGACGTAAACGCCGTCGGCATAGGGCAGCTTGGGCAGGGTTTCTTCCTCCGCCTCGGAGGAAGCGGCTTCCACAGGCTGCTCCACCACGGTTTTCAGCTTTTCCGGTACGGCGGCCAGCACCGGAACGGTGCGGGACAGAGCAAAAAGTACAGCTGCCGCTGTCGCCACCGTCGGGAGCAGCTGCACTAGCGGCAGCAGTGTATGGCATCGTTTTTTGTTCATTCCAACTCCTCCTGACACGGAAAAGCAAGGCCGCCTGATGCCAAGCGACCTTGCCGTTTTGCGTTATATTCTACAATAAATTAGGCAGTTTCCCGTGTATTCACAGCGCCACATTGACCGGCAGGACATACACGCCGTCGGCGGCGTAGAAGGTGATCTGAGTAATCGTCTTGCCGATGATGGATGCAAAGTAAGGATCATCGGCATTGAAGCCCAGCTTGGTACCATGCCAGATGTTGGTCACATGATGCAGGCCGTACTCACTGCCATCGGCGGTGGTCAGAACTACGCCGTAGACCTTGTTGGCCTTGTAGTCCAGATCAAAACCGGAGATTTTCATCTCGTAGGTGGTGTGGTGACCGTTGGTATTCAGCTCCACAGTGGTGCCCTCTACGGTGGTCTCGGTGGCGTGGACCTTGCCAAACTCCCACTTGCCGCTCAGCAGGTTATACCATGCGGTGATGTAGTAGGCAGGGGTCTCACTGAGCTTGTAGTAAGCGTAGCTCTCGTTCTCAAACAAGGCATCTGCGCCGGTGTAGGTGGTGGTGGATTCCTTGCCCTTCAGGGTAACGGTAATGTCGTAGCTGTCGGCATCGGTGACCTGCTTTGCATTCTTCAGCGCCCACGGGGTCAGCACCTTGACCGGGAAGGAAACGCCGGTGATGTCGGTGCCATCTGCGTTGACGTGGTAGGAACCGGCGGCAAGGTTGCCCGCACGGGTCTTGTTCTTGGTGGCGCTGGTCACAGCGTCGATCTCAGATGCGTTGTCCACACCGGCAGCCTTGTAGAAGTCGGCGTAGGGGATGTTCATCTGGACATAGCTGGAGGTCAGGCAGTTTTCCTGTTCCACCTCTTCCGCAGCGAAGGCCGGGACTGCCACAGCGCATACCAGCATAGCGGCCGCAAGTGCACCTGCAAATACTTTTTTCAATCTCATGGTAACACACCTCTATCTCAGTTTTGAAAAAACAGTTAGCTTTGTCTAACAATTGATGCGAAAAAATGCAGGGGAAAAACCCCTCAGATGGTTAGCCAAAACAAATTCACGAAGTAAAAATAGCACTCCCACCGGGCGTTGTCAAGCAGAAACAGACAAGTTTACAGGGGCGAAATTTTTTCGATGCGGGAAACGTTTTGCCTCCTCTATGCCGCAGGGGAAGCTCCAATAACGAAATCTTTTTCAAAATCTCCGAAAATGCCTAAACTCCTTGACAGAGGAGACGGCAGGGCGTATTATTTTGGCAGAAGGACCGCTGAGAAGCGGCTTTTTATAGAATGAAAAGTTAGTTTTACCTAACTCAAAACTCTGCCCTATACGAAGAAATATATCTCTTCTATTTACAGGTGGAAAATAAATAGAGAAGGAGCGTATCAGGATGAAGATCTACCATTTTGGTGCAGAGGATGCCCCGGTGCTGTTGCTGCTGCCGGGCACCTGTTGCCATTGGAAAAGCAATTTCGGTGCGGTGATCCCGCTTCTGGCTGACAGCTTCCGGGTGCTGTGCGTCAGCTACGATGGCTTTGATGAGACTGAACAGACCGAATTTCCCACCATGCTGGAGGAGACCGAAAAGATCGAGGCCTACCTCAAGACCCACTGCGGCGGTCACATCCGGGCGGCCTACGGCTGCTCTCTGGGCGGCTCGTTTGTGGGGCTGCTGGCGGCACGGCAGAACATCCACATGGACTGTGGCATTCTGGGCAGCTCCGATCTGGATCAGGCATCGCCGCTGGCGGCAAGATTGCAGACTGATTTTCTGCTGCCATTGATCTACCCTGTGGTGCGGGATGGAAAGTTTAAGGCAAAATTTCTCCAAAAGCGTCTGGATAAGCGTGCCAGAGAGTCGGGGGATTATGTCAAAGCCTTTCTGAAAATGTTCGGTGAGGCCCGCCCTTATGTGACCATGCAGAGCTGTAAAAATCAGTTCTACTCCGATCTTATCACTCCGCTGCCGGATAAGATCCATGTGCCCGGTACCGAAATCCATATTTTTTACGCCCTGAAAATGGGCGCAAAATATCGTGCCCGGTATCAGCAGCATTTTGCACATCCTGTTCTCCATGAGCAGAACTTGCAGCACGAGGAATTGCTGGCCTGTCACCCGGAGCAGTGGGCGCATCTGGTAAAAAGCATTGCATTGTGAACGGTAAAACGTATCTGGAGCAAGCAGGATTTTGTAAGATCCAGAACCACAAAAATAAAAAGGGCTGGCTGTGCATCACAGCACAGAAATGAGGTGCGATCATGTCGAAAAAGGCAACGGAATTTCAAAGAAAAGCAATGAGCTGGATGTACCGGGGCAAGGAAATCTTCAAGCCTTTGAACACCGGCTGGATCGACGAGAATGTTGCCTGCGTGCGCGAATGGGTGGCGAACATCTTCTTCTACCGCAAAGGCGATACGACCATTATGGTCGATGCGGGATATAACTACGACCGCCTTGCCGAAAAAATGGGCTGGCTTGGGATTGATCCGAAGTCGATACACCATATCCTTATCACCCATCAGGACACCGACCATGTGGGTGCGGTGGAAGCAGACAGTCCGGGGCTGTTCCGGAATGCGAAGCTGTACATCGGCGAGATCGAGAACCGGTATCTCACCGGCGAGGTGCGGCGAAAAGTCATCTATCATCTCTATAAATTGCCGCAGGTCACGATCAACAACGAAAAGGTACTGCTACACGATGGGCGGGTACTTGACATTGACGGCGTCAGGATCGAGTGTTTTCTGGTTCCCGGTCATACATGGGGACATATGGTCTACCTCATTGACGATAAGTACCTTTTTACCGGCGACACGCTGTGGTTTGGCGCGGACGGCGGCTACAGCTTCATTTCCTCGCTGGCGGAGGACAATAAGCTGGCTGTGCAGTCACTGGCGGAGCTGGAGCGGAAACTGCGCGCACGTGGGCTGCATCCATATTTCATCACCGGTCACACGGGATGGACGGACAATTTTGCCTTTGCGTTTGCCCACAAAGACAAGCACTGTTCACCATTCAAAAAACGAGTACACGACCCATCGGCACCCTATGATGCCTACGACGAATCGGACGACACCGAAGAAAATGCAAAGAGCGGTTTTCTGAAAGGCGTGGGAAGATGAAGGACAGCGAATTACAAATTGACCGTAGCTGCCATGTGCTATATTCCAAACCCTGCAAAAAGGAAATTCTGGCGAAAATCACTCTGCACTATCCGGAGGTGGAGCGCGAGGCGGTCTGGGAGCAGGTGCAGCTGAGATACGCAGAGCTTCTTTCCAAGTGGCGCACCGACCTCGGCGGTAAAAAGAATTTTCACAACGGCGTAGGCGGCACCTACGACTGCATCGCCATCATGTGCTTTTACGATGTGTGCCGGGATGTGGTCACATTCCGCGAAATGGAAGAGATAGAAGAAAATCTGATCCTGCCGTCCTTCCGGAAGCTGCGATTCGTTGACATCAACAAGCCATTCTGGAAAAAGCTGATGTATCGGGCATTCAGCACCGCCCAAAAGCACTGTGACACATGGCATGATTACGAGATGGATGTTACGCCTTACGAAAACAGCAAGCCCATCTATTATGAATTTACGGCGTGTCCGGCGGCGGAATTTGCCAAGCGGTTCGGATTTGCGGACATTATGCCCGCCCTGTGCAATGTGGACTATGCGTCCATGGAACTGCTCCATGCCAAGCTGGTGCGGACGAACACCTGCGTGAACGGCTGCCGGTGCGACTACACCATCTGCGGCGATCAGGACCCGTATGTAAAAGAACATCCCGAATATCGGGATGAAGCCGGATTTCGGCGAAACAAGCAACAATTCACGCAAAGGCGGTGAGACAAATGGAAACCTTTCTTGGAATCATGATCCCTTTCTTGGGTACAACGCTGGGCGCGGCCTGCGTGTTCTTTATGAAAAAATCCCTTGGCGATCTGGTGCAGCGCTCCCTTGCCGGCTTTGCCGCCGGTGTGATGGTGGCAGCGTCCATCTGGAGCTTATTGATCCCTGCCATTGAGCAGTCGGAGGGTATGGGGAAGCTGTCCTTCCTCCCTGCATTTGTCGGCTTCTGGGTCGGCATGCTGTTTTTGCTCCTGCTTGACCATCTGATTCCTCATCTTCACGTGGGCAGCAATCAGACGGAGGGGCCGAAAAGCAGGCTGGAACGCACCACCATGATGGTGCTGGCTGTTACCTTACATAATATCCCGGAGGGAATGGCAGTCGGCGTGGTGTATGCAGGCTTTCTTTCGGGAAATACGCAGATTACTGCGGCAAGCGCGCTTGTCCTGTCCCTTGGCATCGCCATTCAGAATTTTCCCGAGGGAGCGATCATCTCCATGCCGCTCCGGGCGGAGGGCGAGAGCAAGAGTAAGGCATTTCTCGGCGGCGTGCTCTCCGGTGTGGTGGAGCCCATCGGCGCGGTGCTGACGCTTCTTGCGGCGCAGCTGGTGATCCCGGCGCTGCCGTATTTTCTGAGCTTTGCCTCGGGCGCCATGCTCTATGTGGTGGTGGAGGAGCTGATTCCGGAAATGTCACAGGGGCGGCACTCGAATCTTGGAACGGTGTCCTTTGCCGTCGGCTTCAGCGTCATGATGACGCTGGATGTGGCGCTGGGATAGGCGCGGAGGTGTTTATGAAACACAAAATTGAGAAAAACACCGTGCAGGAAACGCTGGTCATTCCGCTTTACTCCCGGAAACTATGCACGGAACTGTACCCAAACCTTTTTCAAGATGAAACGGCGGTACGCTTGATCGATCAGATCGACTACGATTTTTCGGAGGTGGAAAAAAACTCCCACAGCCTGATGCAGCGCTTTGGCTCGCTGGAGGTGGCTATGCGGCAGTATGATCTTGCCTTTGAGGTGCGGGATTATTTGAAAGACCATCCCAACGCGGCGGTGGTCAATCTGGGCTGCGGGTTGGACGGCACCGGAAGAAGCTGCGACAACGGCAGTTGCAAGATTTATAATCTGGATCTCCCGGATGTGATCGCCGTGCGCAATGAGCTGCTGCCCGCCGGAGAGCGGGAGGAAAACATCCCCTGCAATTTGAACGATACCGAATGGTTCTCCCAAATCGATGCCTCCGGCGGCGCGGTGTTCTTTGCCTCCGGCGTGTTCTACTACTTTCTGACGGAACAGGTCAAAGCATTGGTGCAAAAAATGGCGGACGCTTTCCCCGGCGGCGTGCTGGTATTTGATGCGGCGAACCGGACGGCGGTGAAAATGATTGCCAAGACATGGCTCAAGAGCGCGAAGATCAGGGATGTGGGCGCGTATTTCGCGGTTTCCGACGCTCCCAAAGAGATCGGCGCGTGGGACAGCCGTTTGCAGGTCTCCAGCCGGGGCTATATGTTGGGCTACAATGATTTGAAAGACCCCTCCGTCAGCAGATTTTTCCGTTTCCTCGCCAGAGTCGGCGACGGAGTGATGAAAATGCAGATCGTGAGGATCAAATTCGTCGGCAGGTAATGAAATACACCGGGATGCCTTGGGACATATAGACGTTGATTACACCGCTGTTTCGAGAGCAGCTTCAGGAAGAAAAAAACACGAAACTCATTCCGATGCCGCCATCGCGGCCATCGGTTTGACATATATATTTTATATAGGAGGACAATCATTATGAAAAAACTCGGTTTATTTGCAGCAGGCGTGCTGTTCGGCACGGCAGGCATCAAGCTGCTGGGCAGCAAGGACGCCAAGAAGGTCTACGCCCACACCACTGCCGCCGCACTGCGTGCTAAGGAGGGCGTGATGAAAACGGTCACGGCGGTGCGTGAGGGTGCGGAGGATGTTTATGCCGATGCGAAGGCAATCAACGAATGCCGCGCAGAGGCGGAGGCTGCTGCTGTGGTGGAGGACGCTTCTGCGGAGGAAAGCAAGGCGGAGTAAGCCATGAAATGCAAAATCCTACATGAAACGACCGGACGGCTGCGGGTACACCTGTGCTGCGGACGGATGAAGTTATCCCAAGCGGATGTGCTGGAGTACTATCTGCTGGCGGTGGACGGCGTGCGCTCCGTCAAAGTCTACGACCGGACGCAGGACGCGGTGGTGCTCTATGAGGCGAAGCGCGGAAGCATAATTCGTGCGCTGGCACAATTCTCCTTCGCCAAGGCGGAAGCTATGGAGCTGGTGCCGGAGCACACCTCCCGTGCGCTGAACCGGGAGTTTGAGGACAAGCTGGCGGTCGCCGTCATGCGGCGGTGCATCTCCAAACTGTTCCTGCCTGTACCCATCACCACGGCACTGGCACTGCTCCGCTCCGTAAAGTACATCCGGGAGGGGCTTTCGGCACTGTGGCACGGCAAACTGTCCGTCGCCGTGCTGGATGCCACCGCCGTTACGGTGTCCATGGCACGGGGCGATTTTGCCACCGCCGGCTCCGTTATGTTCATGCTGCATTTGGGCGAAATTCTGGAGGAATGGACCCACAAAAAGTCCGTGGCCGACCTCGCCTCCGCCATGAGCCTGCGGGTGGACAGCGTCTGGCAGCAGGTAAACGGCACCG
>ENA-ORTG01002559-ORTG01002559.1-human-gut-metagenome-genome-assembly--contig:-NODE-2559-length-14250-cov-4.058753_pt1 | contig 14250 bp, 8 predicted proteins | sample MGYA00241906_ERZ509176 | MGnify/ENA primary metagenome ERZ509176 (study PRJEB26280, sample SAMEA2338811) | human gut metagenome | biome: human gut; feature: human-associated habitat; material: faeces...
CTATTCAAAGCCTCATCGCTTGTGAGGCGTTATATTTTGATTTATCGCTCTGCCGAACGAAGGCCGCAAACTGCTCCTGAATCTCAATTGGTGCATCTGGAATAAGATACTGCAGAATATCACTGTCTCGTACCGCAGGATAACTGATTCCGCTTGCTTGTTCACACATTGCGTTCGTGAATGCCTCTGATGTAATTACTCCCCAGATATATTCTGGCAAGCATTTTTCACACCGAAGAACGCAAAATCCGGTCGATGCCACAACATTTTCCTCTGAATAAGGGTTCACAGCTATGTTCTGAAGGTTAGGACGAACCGTGGATATCAGAATGTCTCCTTTTTCAAGAACCTGTTGGGCCCTTGATGGAGTCTCATCAATAGGAAATTCGACATATCCTGTGACTCGCTTCGACTGATTGTTTATTGAAGAAATATCGATATAGCGGATCTCCTCAAAATCTTTAGAAATGTCTTTCTTTTTCTTTATCTTCCGATCAACCACACTGCTTATAGGTACAAGTTGATATTTCTCGGAGTAAAAGAACTGCTCCATAAATTGAGACTTAACGAGCTCATCGGTAGCCGAGATCAGCCTTTTATAGGCCTCCATCGTATCGTTAATGGACCACAAGACTTCGGCCAGCTTGCGCTGGGTGTCCATATCCGGCAGCTCAAACTCCAACTTCTTCAGGTCTCGCCAGTTGATTGTCGGGGACAATGATCCCACAGAAATCTTGATGGCCGCATCCAAGAAATAATCAGAACTGATGAACAAGGGGAAGAAATCCTTGTCGATTACGTCCTCTTTGGGCCGCAGCACCATTCCATGAGCGGAGAAAATGCCGTCAAAAGGTGCTATGGCGACCTTCTTCTGGTAAGCTCTGCGCTTTCCAAAAAGAACATCTCCTTTATGCATCACCAGCTTTTCTCCGATTGGAGCTACCTCCGAGCCGAACCGGGTAACCTTCAGAGTCCCAGAATCCAGATGCTCAAGGCCAAGGTAGGTGAAGCGATCCTCTTCGACAGGCTTTTTCTTCTCGGTGCTGTTGATAGCAATCTGATCAAATCGATATTTCGCCATTATGCACACCTCCTCATGGGAGCGGTGTGACCGGAGAAATCCTTATAGGCTACGGGCCCGATAAATTGAGAATTGCAAACAGCTACCCGATGAACTTACGGTGGGACTCTTTCACGTTGTTCTGGTTCACCATAGCGTATTGAAGCGTCGTATCAATGCTCTGGTGGCCGAGAAGCTGCTGCACCTGCTCAATTGGCATGCCTTTGTCGATAGCCATTGTAGCAAGCGTCCGTCGGAACTTGTGCGGATGCACCTTATGAAAACTCAGCTCACGACCGATTTTGCGAAGTCTGATCTCCACGCCGCTGATTTGAAGCCGGTCAAATGGCTTCAGCAGGGATACAAACAGTGCTTCATTGCTGTCTGTGCGTTCGCCCAGATAGCGTTGCAAGTGGATCTTTGTCCGGGCGTCAAAATAGACCTTGCGTTGCTTATTTCCTTTACCGAAAACAATGCATTCCCTGTTTTCAAAATCCACATCACTGCGATTGAGCTTTACGAGCTCACCGACGCGGATACCTGTCGAGGCCAGAAGATCAATCATGGCCAGATCTCGTGCGTTGTCGCAGTGATCACGCATCAGCTCCAGCGATTCATCCGAGTAGGTTTCTTTGACCGTTTTACCGGTCTTCACCTTATGGATTCTCCTGACAGGGCTCTTGACGATATAATCTTCGTCTTCGAGCCATGCGAAGAAAGAGGAGAGAATGCGTCTCACATTATCGAGGGTGACTTTGCTCACAGTTCCTCGCCGCTGGTATGTATCGAGGTAGGAACGAAGGTCCTCGGTTGTTATCTGGCATTCCGGCTTGCCGATGCATTCCAGCATGTTCCGGATTGTAGATTCGTAGTAGCGGAGGGATTTTTCCGAGCATCCCTCGACACGCTTTGCGGCAATAAATAACGGCAGCATGTCGCTCTTTTCGTTCTTGCTCTCGGTTGTGGCCGATTGTAACGGCAGCAGATGCTTTGCCAGCACTTCCGAAAGCAGTTTCATTTGGTCCTCGTCCAAAATACCAAGCAGGTCGTTCTGGATGTTCGTAATAACTTGATTGATCATGGTAGTTTCCTCCTTTTCGTATCCTCCGTTTCCGGTGTTCCCACGAGCCGGAGGAAACTTCATGACCTTGTTTCTTAGCCGAGATTTTCGGCTATAATGCGTTTGTAGGTTGTAGTCAGCTCAGAGAGTGCCTGTTCCAGTTCAAATTTTGATTTATCGCTCTGCCGAACGAAGGCCGCAAACTGCTCCTGAAGCTCGATGGGAGGCAGTGTTATGGAATACTCACTCAGATATGTGATTGGCACTCGCCGTTGACCACCAGTGCCAGTCATAACTTTTTCAGCATCGGAGCGGAACTTTGAAAACATTGTGATAATGTATAGCCAGTATGGATCGCTAACGCCCTTAATGGGTCTGAGTACATGAAACTCTGTAGATCCAAAACCGACTCCGTTTTTCAGTCCTTTAGCAACGCCGCCCTTGCCATTCTCCATGCAGGGCGTTATTTTTGCAAAGAGCACATCGTTTTCGGCAAAGTATGTGAACCCCTTACAGACTTCCGAGTAAGGCCGCTCTACGGAGGCATCGATACGACCATCTTCACTGACAGAGGGCATTGCCACAAATGAGTAGCTGTCATCCGTATTTATGCCCTTCGGCTTTCGTGGATTAAGTTCACAGCACTTTCCGAGTGTAGTTAGTCCCCACCTAAACGGGTCTGTTCCTGGCTTGCCAAAGCGCTCGATAAATTGAGATTTCACCAGCTCATCCGTCGCTGCAATCAATTTCTGATAGGATTTTTTCGTGGCGTCCATAGCCCACAGAAGCTCAGCGAGCTCACGCTGTTTACCCATATCAGGCAGTTCAAACTCATAGTTTTTCAGATGCTCCCACTTTACACGGGGAGAGAGGGACCCGGCGGATTTACCAACAGCGAAGTCAAACAGTTCATCATTCTGAATGATAAACGGAAGAAGCTCTGGAAGAATGCGATCCGGGATAGCTTCTATTACCGTGATATCGCCGGAACAGATGCCGTCGAACGGCGCAACGGTAGCCTTTTTGAGATAGGCTCTGCGTCGACCGAACAGAACGTTGCCTTTGCGGAACATCTTTGTGAAGGTGTTATCGCTGCCCTCATCCCAAGCAGTGAGCGTCACTTCCTCCGGAACCAGATGCTCAAGGCCGACAATGGGATATCCGTCTTTGTTGCCTTTGCAGGTTTCCTTATGTTCAATTGCAACTTCTCCCAATTTCACTTTACACATTGTCTCCGGCCCCCTTTCCCAGCATGGCATTCAGTTTCTCATAGCTCAGCTTCATTATTTCCGAGGCAGCCCTCCAGCTGTCATAGTGTTCCTGAATCGTGCGAGTGTCGATTTCTTCCTCGTTCACTTCCGGCTTAACGTACAGCGGAATGCTGAGAGAGAAGTTATTATCAGCAATGTCCTGAATGGTTGCAATCTTAGCAAAGTCGCCGTCATCGCAATAATTCTTATACGCAGTTGCGATTCTCTGAATATGACGGTCCTCAAGATAGCTCTGAGCGTTCTTACGCTCAACTTCGTTAACAGCATTAATGAAGAGGATTTGCCCACGGCGCTCCGGTCGTTTTGTCATTCGGCAGATCATGATGCAGGCTTCCATCGGAGAGTTATAGAATAGGTTTGGTCCAAGACCGATAACGCATTCCACTCTATCACTGCGGACCAGCCGCTCACGCATTGTGCTTTCCTCATTACGGAAAAGAACTCCGTGCGGGAACAGAATAGCGCATCGACCAGTATCCTCTTTGAGACTTGCAATAATATGCTGAAGGAAAGCATAGTCTGCACGGCCCTGTGGAGGAACACCTAAGAAGTTGCGACCATATTTATCGCTCTCAAAAGCGGCTCGATCCCACTGGCTAATGGAATAAGGTGGATTTGCAAGGCAGAGGTCAAATTGCTGCAACTTGCCGTTTTCAATGAAAGCGGGAGAAGCAAGTGTGTCGCCGTTGACGATGCTAAAGTCCTTAACACCATGCAAGAACAAGTTCATCTTGCCGATAGCTGATGTCAGAGCATTGATCTCCTGCCCATAGACCGCCACATTGCGCCATTCCTTGCCTTGCTCTTTCAAGTACGCTATAGCGGAGATGAGCATACCGGCGCTTCCACAGGTCGGGTCATATATGGACTCTCCGGATTCCGGCTTCAGCATTTCAGTCATCAGGTGGACAACGGTACGATTGGTATAGAACTCCTGCGCTGTATGGCCGCTGTCATCTGCGAATTTCTTAATTAGGTACTCATATCCCTGACCGAGCTCGTCCTCAGGGCAGTTGGCAATAGACAGTGTTTTCGTGCTGAAGTGCTCCAACAGGTCTTTCAAAAGCCTGTCGGGAAGACGATTTTTGTTGGTCCAAGCTCCATCGCCGAAGATGCCCTGCAGCTTATCAGAGTTCGCATTTTCAACCTTCCTGAACGCCTCAACGATAGCAACGCCCACATTTTCAGAAACGGCGCGGACGTCATTCCAGTGATAGCCCTTCGGAACAATAAAAGTATGGATCTCGTCCTCGTCGAATTCAGCTGCGTCATCACCATACTCTTCAAGAGCAGCTGCGGTTTCCTCATCGTATACATCGCAGATGCGTTTGAAGAAGAGGAGCGGGAAAATGTACTGCTTATAGGCACCGGCATCAATGTTGGTTCTGAGCAGAACCGCAGAGTTCCAGAGGTAGGACTGCAGTTCCTCGATAGTTATTCTCTTACTCACTGATGTAGCCTCCCTTCAGCAGCAGCTCTCTCATCCGGGTTTCGGCCTCGATCATCTCGTCATAGGCCTCAAAGTACTGTCTGCGGATTTCTTCCGGAGGAACTGTTTCCTGTTCTTTCTTTTCGATATAGTTGTTGATTGCCAGAGAATAGTCCTTCTCTCGAATGTCGGCAATGGTGACGACCTTGACCTTTTCAATCACATCCTCATAAGCGGTGTAGTAATCGAAAACAGTCTGAATATCTGCTTCCGTCATGATGTTCTGCGCTCGTTGCGGAGTGTAGATACCGGAACCGTCGATCATACAAATGCGGCCTCTGTGAGAAACAGCCTTATTGTTGTTCAGGAAAAGAATACAAGCGGACACTCCGGTCGAGTAGAATACGCCACTCGCCATTGTGATGATAGCTTCCAGCTTATCCGACTCAATGAGCTGCTTACGGATTTCTCCCTCCTTGCCGCTTCTGAACAGGACTCCTTGTGGGAGTACAACAGCGCAGCGCCCGGTCTTCGGGTTCATCGACTTCACCATGTGCTGCAGCCATGCAAAGTCACCGTTGGAGTCAGTCGGGCAGCCCCAGATATTACGACCGTAGATGTCGCTGCTGAATTGTTCGGAGCCCCAGTTCTTCAGAGAGAATGGAGGATTCGCTACCACACAATCAAAGGTTTGCAGAGAACCTCTTTCCAGATAATTTGGGGAGCGAAGTGTATCGCCCTGTGTTACTTTGAAGTCTTTAGCTCCGTGCAAGAACAGGTTCATTCGTGCAATCGCGGAGGTTGCGAGGTTTTTCTCCTGACCGTAGATGCGGCCATAGGTGAGTTTGTCGCCATGCATGAATCGGATGGCCTCGATTAACATCCCGCCCGTTCCACATGCTGGATCGTACACGGTTTCGCCAGCTTTGGGAGCCAGCAGCATGATGAGCAACTTAACGATAGAACGAGGGGTGTAAAACTCACCGGCATTTTTCTTTGACAGGTCTGCGAACTTCTTAATCAGGAATTCATAGCTGTCGCCCATGACGTCGGCAGAGTAATTGTTGTTACCGACTTTGAGCTTGGACATGTGCTCAATGAGGTCCTTTAATCTCTCGTCTGAGAGTTTTGTTTTGTCCGTCCAGTTCGCATCATCGAAGCTGCTAAAGACGCCACTCAGGGTATCCGGGTTAGCCCGCTCGATACCGTTCATTGCGTTGACGATAGCAACTCCGACGTTTTCGCTTGCCTCACGAACATCCTGCCAGTGACATCCATCCGGGATGACAAAGCGATGGTTTTCAGCGAAGCTCGCATATTCCTCATCGCCACCGGATTCCTCAAGGGCTGCCTGCGTTTCTTCGTCATAGACATCAGAAAGCCTTTTGAAGAACAGAATCGGTGTCACGTAGCTCTTGTACTCATCCTGGTTGATAGGACCACGCAAAATGTTGCAGGCCTCAAACAGATGGGAAAAGAGCTTCTGACTTGTCGTTTCTTCAGGATGGGCTGTGCTGGCATCAAGTTCAAGATCAGCAACATCCATAGCTGATTCCATCATTTCTGCACGACCTCCCGTTCTTACTTTCATGCCGGTTGATGGGGAAATGCCTACGCTACCGGTTTCATTCTTTTTCTCGATTTTTGCTGGATACCGATTTTCAAATTCCAACAGGATTTTTAGGAGTCTCTCATCCAAGAAAGTGAGAGCATGCTTCCTAACGCTGGTCGGTACACCGTAGTAGGCTTCGGCAACAGAACCAGTGATCGCAGCAAGTGTATCGCTGTCGCCGCCGATGGATATGGCATTTCTTATGGCATCCTCGAAGTTGGTCGATTCAAAGAATGCCTCTAATGCCTGTGGGACGGTATCCTGACAGGTCTCGTTAAACCGATAGGTCTCACGGATGCTGTCAAGGGTAAAGCCCAACGGATAGTAGTTCTTTATAATGTAATCCTGTATCTCAATCAGGCTCTTTCCGGTCCGGGCAAGGAATACAGCTACGGCGGTAGCTTCGGCTCCTTTTATACCCTCCGGATGATTATGGGTCACTTCGGTAACAGATCTTGAAAGCTGCTTAACTTCATCAATAGTTCTTCCAACGTAACCGCATCCGCTGACCCGCATTGCGGCCCCGTTGCCGTAACTGTTATAGGGCGCTGGATTATCAGAGTACATCCAGCGTTGGAATGATCCGCCGTATCCACAGTGGGGATACGGACGTCCAACACTCTGCATGGAGCGAATAGCCTGCTCGCCCAAGTCGCTGTAGTCCCCTTGGCATTTCATAAGGGCATCGCAGACGGCCAGAGACATCACGGAGTCGTCGGTGAAGAAGCATTTGTGAGTGAGCAGGTCGAAATCCTTTGACCGGTGGTTATCCCACTCGAAGCGTGATCCGACGATGTCACCAATTATTGCACCAATCATCTAAAAACCTCGCTTTCCAAAGGATTAATAATACTGCTCGATGTAGTTGTAGGCTTTATCGAAGACCTCTTTGTCTTTGATCTTATACTTGATCCAGACCACGCTACGCAGAGCTTTCTTGACTTCCTGCTTACCGGCGGTCGTACTCTGCCAACCATCAAAGCGGACGATTTTAACGATGCTGTCGATATCTGCCACGATGCGCTCGACGATAACCGGTGTGCTCTTATTCTTGATTCCATTAAAGAGCTCGGTAAGAGCAGCGATGCCTTTGTCGATCTCCTGCTCCGGCACAACTTCTTTTTCTGCCTGTGCCGCTTCCTTTGCAAGTTCGAGCAGGAGCTTCAGGAACTCAATGCTGGTGATGAGGCCTTGCTCATGCTTTTCACGCAGAGCTTCCAGTTTCTCACCAAGATGCACAAACTTCGGTTCGTTGGCATGCTTCAGAATTTTAGCGACAAGGTTAATTTCGACCTTCTTAGTGGTCTTCTTCAAGTCTTTCTGTTTCTCCAAAAAGTCATCAATAAGGTCGGCGTCCATAGAGAGGATATCCATGTCCTCATCAGCCTCTCCGACGGTGACATTCTGGTGGACCAGCTCGATGGTCTTTGCACCCAGAGAGGCCCAAATCAAACCGCCACGGCCATCAGTCGGCTTGACCGATTCATAAACACGGGAAAGCCACTGATAGTCTACCTTGTAGGGATTCAAGAAACTATCGGGAGAAAGAGCGTCCCACGCACGATTCAATACACGATAGTCTGCAGCGAAAGCGTCCTTCTCTTTGTTTGTCGGGAGACATTCCTGCGCTGCCATCAAACCTTCCCAGCCTTCGACGGTTCTGTCGATGCCCATGAAATAGCTCAGGCACTTTTTGAGAAGGGCCGGAAGCTGCTTCTTGATTTCTTCGATATTTGTGATGATGCGACGCATGCTGTTTTCATCGAAATCGAGAGCCTTTGCCACATCGTCAAAGATGCCAATATAGTCAACGATTAGGCCATGAGTTTTACCCTGATCATAGGTCCTGTTCGTGCGGCAGATGGCCTGAAGGAGTGTGTGGTCCTTCATAGGCTTATCAAGGTACATCACCTGAAGAATAGGAGCATCAAATCCGGTCAGCAGCTTTGCGGTAACAATAACGAGCTTAAGAGGGCTGTGAGGATCACGAAAATAATCAAGAACTTTGCTTTCCTGATCACGGTCACGGCGGTATTTCTTATAGCGATCTTCTTTGTCATTATTCGTATCCATGACAATGGTGGTAGCATCTTCTCCGAGGAGCTCATCAAGGACGGCCTTGTACATCAGGCAGCATTCACGGTCATATACAACTACCTGACCTTTATAGCCGTTAGGCTCGATCTTTTCCTTGAAGTGTTTGGCAATATGCTCGCACACTTTACGAATACGGGCCGGGTTATACATGATGGCTTTCATATTGACTCGGCGGGACAGTTCATTCTTTTCGTCTCTTGAAAGACCGGCCTCGTCAGTCATGGCATCAAATTCACGATCCAGCTTGTCCTTGTCCACGTGAAGCTCAACAGGAACGGGCTCAAAGTGAAGTGGCAGTGTTGCACCGTCACGAATAGAATCGGAGAAGGAGTAACGGCTCATATACCCGGTACGATCCTCTTCAGCACCAAATGTGGCAAAGGTGTTCTTGTCCACACGATTGATAGGAGTACCTGTCAAGCCGAAGAAGAATGCATTCGGAAGGGCCATACGCATCTTTTCACCGAGGTCGCCTTCCTGAGTTCTGTGTGCTTCGTCGACCATAACGATGATGTTGTCACGAGCATTAAGTTCGCCGCTGACTTCACCAAACTTAAAGATGGTAGTGATGAGTATTTTACGCATATCGCCACGGAAGAAGGAAAGCAGTTCTTCCTTCGTGGCTGCACTTGTAAGATTAGGAATGTCGGAAGCGTTGAACGTGGCAGTAATCTGTGTCTCTAGGTCAATGCGGTCGTCCACAATAACCACTGTCGGATTCTTGAGTTCTGGAATCATACGCAGCTTCTGAGCTGCAAACACCATCAGCAGCGACTTTCCGGAACCTTGGAAATGCCAGATCAGGCCTTTTTTGGGATACCCGGCCACAACACGGTCGACGATCATATTTGCACCTTCAAATTGCTGATAGCGGCAGATGATTTTGTATTTGCGATACTTTTTGTCCGTTGCAAACATGGTGAAGAACTGGAAGATGTCCATTACCTTTTCGGGCGTAATCATATCTTCGATGCTGATCTTCACATCGGCAAGGCCGCCCTCAGCTTTGTGGGTTGCTGTATGCCACGGGCCCCACATGTTAATGGGCATGTTAATAGAACCGTATCGATAGCATTTCCCTTCGGTAGCGAAGTTGAACACATTCGTTACGAACATAGCAGGGATGCTTTTCTCGTAAGCGGAGATGTCACCGGCAGCGTCCAGCCATGTGATTGCGCTGCGGACGGGAGTCTTAAGCTCACCAACGGCAATCGGGAAACCGTTGATAAGGAGAACAATATCGAGTCGCTTTCCACCTTCGGCCTGCGGGTATACCCACTGATTTGTGACGACATATTCGTTTAGAGCAAGGTCCTCTTTACGCATTGTTCCGAAAAAACGAATAGGTACCATACGGCCATCCTTGCCGAAGGGATAGGAGTTTTCCTCAAATATCATCTTCTTGAAAACCTCGTTCTGGGTAACGAGGTTGTGGGGCTGAACGGAGAGGATAACAGTTCTCAGTTTATATATGACCTCATCTGCACGAGACGGGTCCTCTGCGATTTCGGGGTTTAATCTAATCAGGGCTTCTTTCACCATAGGCTCGACCAGCACATCCGAATGCATACGAGGGAGCTCCTCGGCAGGGATATACTTCCAACCGTTGCTTTTCAGGGTTGAAATAATCATCTGCTCAATGGTGTTATCTTCGTTAAAAGTAGTTGCCATATTATTTCCTCCATAGTTTGTCGATTATATCGTATCAGATTAGCTGTGCCAAAAAACGGACTCAATACAGCTTTGACTGGATTCCTTGCTGTACACCTCGCCAGCCTTCCTCGGCTGCGGCGATAGTTTCTTTATAGAATCTCAGACCGGTATTGTATTCTTCGATTAGTGCATCCTGCGCTTCAAGCGGTAACACCGGAACTTCCAACTCAATAATATCCTTGTAGTTGATGTTTACCACCACAGTGCCTCTCTGCAGACTTTGAAGCATCTTTATTCCTACCGGCGACTCAAGGAAGAGTTTCAGGTAAGCTCCACGCAGCATGGCTTTTGGCCTGATTACGTTGATGTTCGCAGACGGAATACAGATCATCGGTTGTTTTTCAAAAACTGCGATTTTGACCGTAGTGCCTCTGGCCGTTACAAGAACGTCTCCATCTTCCAGAATGTAGCGTGAGACTTTTCTTTCTTCCTCCTCGATTTGGTCGAGATGCTCATAATCAATTCCTGTGTCGGTGATGTTTGAGATGTTGATAACCGCCACATTACCGCTTTCGGCTTTCGCATTTACGGCCTTACCACGGAATACTGTTGCTGCATCTTTCAAGCGCAACTTTTTTACCGGAGAATTAGAAAATGCCTTGATGTCCTCATCCTCTTCGGAAAATGCCATGTCTACGTTCCAGCCATTGAGGTCGGCAAACTCATCGCCGAAAAGAAGGATTTCGTTTTTTACCACGAGGTTTTTGCACGGCGAGCTCTTGCGGATAGGTTTGTCAGACTCATACTGCTTTAGAACCACATCGTCTGTTCTGCCGGTCGAGAACACAAACAGATAGGTACGAATAGACGTGTACGGTGTAAACAAACCGGCGGGCAGAGCACTTATTTCCTTTATCTTATAGTTGCGCTCAATGTATTCTCTGAGAGCAGCTGTACTGCCGCCACCAAATGTGATTTTTGCAGGAAGCACCATCGCAAGATTGCCGTCCATGTTAATGTGGTATAGCAAATTCTGCACAGCAATCAGGTCAGGTTCTCGGCTGATGAAATCCTCACCATTTACAAGCACTCGTCCACCAAAGATCGGGATACTGATTATTAGATCGTATTTCTCGGTGGTGAAGCCATAACTATAAATATCAGCGGCAAGCAATTTTACGTTCTTGATTCCAGCGTACACGACCGAAAGAAGCTCTGTCCTTATTGCTTGGCGAGAGGTCAGTGTAAACTGGACCTTTGGGTTGGATTCAATCACATCGAGAAGAGAAGGCCCGTATTGCTCGCACTCGGTAACCAGAACCTTGCTGGTGCCAGCTTCGATGTATTCAGAAAATTTTTCGATCAGTACATCCGGAGCAAAAAGCTCTCTGCCGTCGTTCGCAATATTTATAAAGGAAAGAATGCCTCGCTCGTCCAGTGGAGAAAGAGCGTTGTAAATAGTAAAAAACAGATCGGCATCTCCGGGGAAGCGAGGAAGCGTAGCTGATACTTCTTGCATGGTGCGATAAACGGTATCACAGTCATCGTCCTTGCCGGAGAGAGCCTTTTTCGTCATAACGGCTCTATAGAGGAGGTCAATCATGCTTGACTGATCCAAAAAACCATAACTTCTAATTACGTTGGCTGCATTGAATAGGGCTTTATCACTCATCGAGCTCTTACTCATAGAAAGATACCTCCTTTAGCTTTCTGTTAGTATTCTATCACACGAAATTTAGTATGTCAATACTAAAATCAAAATCAAGTGTAAATATTTTGTGGCCAGGTTGAACCTTTTAATTATTCCACACTTTTTAATTATTCCTCCGACAGCCTGTTTTGAGGGGTAAGTTCCAAAAGCCACAGAAGCGGCCAGCAACAATCAAATAAACAGAAAAAGGGCTTCCGAAGCTCTGCTGTAAAACACAGCGGAACCTTGAAAGCCCTTTATTTCAAGCCTTTTTCAGCACTTATGTGCCGGAAAAGGCTTTTTCTGTTTGTATCAAAGACAGCGTTTTTATAGACCCGACAAGTGGTTCTGGTTCGCTGCTGATAAACATTGGCAAGAGCGTTTCAAAGTATGTTACAAATTCTGATAATATCAAATATTACGCACAGGAACTCAAGGAAAATACATACAATCTCACTCGTATGAATCTTGTTATGAGAGGAATCAAACCGTCAAACATCACAACACGCTGTGGTGATACATTAGAGGAGGATTGGCCTTATTTTGATGACAGCAATCCGTCGGAAACTTACGAGCCTCTTTATGTAGATGCAGTCGTCTCAAATCCGCCTTATTCACAGCCTTGGGATCCGTCAGGGAAAGAGGCAGACCCTCGTTATGCAAGGTTTGGTCTAGCCCCAAAGGGTAAAGCCGATTATGCGTTCTTGCTGCACGATCTTTATCATATTCGTCCTGAGGGTATTATGACTATCGTTCTTCCGCACGGGGTGCTGTTCAGAGGCGGAGAGGAAGGCATAATCAGAAAAAATTTGATTGAGAATAATCATATTGACACTATTATCGGACTTCCGGCAAATATATTTTTTGGAACTGGAATACCGACAATTATTATGATACTGAAACAAATGCGTGATAATAACGACGTGCTTATTATAGACGCCTCCAAAGGATTTGTGAAAGACGGCAAGAACAATAAGCTTAGAGCGTCTGACATCAAACGTATTGTTGATACGGTATCTTCAAGAACAAGCGTGCCGAAGTTCTCAAAGGTCGTTTCTCGTGAGGAGATAAGACAAAATGATTACAATCTCAATATTCCAAGATATGTTGACTCTTCTGAAAGTGCGGAGACTTGGGATATTTACGCCTCTATGTTTGGCGGTATCCCTGTGAATGAAGTTGATGGTCTTGTGGAATATTGGAACGCTTTTCCGAATTTAAGAGAAGAATTGTTCAAGACGAGCGATACACCATATCTTCAGCTTGCCTGCGATGATATTAAATCAGCAATTTGCAAGAGCAACGATGTAATAAAATTTGAGCAGGCATATGAGCAGGCATTTAACGGATTTGAAGATCATCTGCGTAAAGAGCTTATTGAAAATGCTGAGACTGTTGAGGTATCAAAAGAGGAAACCGCAATAAGCGAGAATATCTTTGCACGGTTGGCAGACATTCAGTTGGTCGATAAGTATGAGGCTTATCAGCTTCTTGATGATGAATGGGGAAAGATAGCCGTAGACCTTGAAATAATCCAAACAGAGGGCTTTGAGGCAACCAGAAAGGTTGACCCGAACATTGTGATAAAGAAAAAAGACGGCAAGGAACAGGAAACGCAAGAAGGTTGGGTAGGACACGTTATTCCTTTTGAACTTGTTCAGACAACACTATTGTGCGAGGAGTATAACGCTCTTAAAGCCAAGGAACGCTGCCTTGCTGAGATCCCGTCAGAGTATGAACAAATTATTGAGGATATGACGGAAGATGAAAAAGAGACCTGCAAAGAACAGCTGACTGAGGACAATAGTGCATTTATCATCAAGGAAATTTCTAAAAAGATAAAGGCTTTGAAGAGCGAACCTAAGTCAGATGAAACTCTTGCACTGATTGAAAAGCTTTCAAAGGTCGAGGCTTTTTCTAAAGAAGAAAAGGCGTTGAAATCGCAGATAAAGACCGAAACTGCGGAACTTCACGCAAAAACCAAAACCACTATCGAGGGGCTTTCTGACGAGGAGGTCAAAACACTGCTTGAGATAAAATGGATAAAGAGCCTTGTCGATAACCTTTATTCTATCCCTTCGACGATCGTTAACGGCCTTGTTTCTAAGATCACGGCTCTTGCTAAAAAATATGATACCACATATTTTGATATTGAAACTGAGATATCAGAAACGGAAAAAGAGCTGTGTTCTATGATTGACGATCTGTGCGGAAATGAATTTGATATGAAAGGTCTTGGTGAGTTCAAGAAACTGTTGGGAGGTGTGCAAAATGACTAAAGAAAAAGTCATACCTCAGATAAGATTTTCGGGTTTTACTGATACTTGGGAACAGCGTAAGTTAAGTGCGATTGCAGATAAAGTTACCGAGAAAAATGT
>ENA-ORTG01002560-ORTG01002560.1-human-gut-metagenome-genome-assembly--contig:-NODE-2560-length-14247-cov-4.285513_pt1 | contig 14247 bp, 13 predicted proteins | sample MGYA00241906_ERZ509176 | MGnify/ENA primary metagenome ERZ509176 (study PRJEB26280, sample SAMEA2338811) | human gut metagenome | biome: human gut; feature: human-associated habitat; material: faeces...
GGTCGTCCGTTCAAGCCGGACAGGGGGAGCCAAAACGCCGCCGTGCATTTTGTCGGCGGCGTTTTTTACTAAGGGTCTTTAGCTCAGTTGGTCAGAGCTCCCGGCTCATAACCGGTTGGTCCAGGGTTCGAGTCCCTGAAGACCCACCAAATAAAAAAGACGCCATATGGCGTCTTTTTTATTTGGTGGGCGCGGTTTTGTCAAGGCCCCCAGCCCGCACTTGATTGCGTACTGGGTTTCTCGGCAGACTGAAGTGATCCCCCGCTGGGTACAGTGCCCGGTGGGGGATCGTGTGTTTTATTGCTTTAGTGGAACTGGGCGCTGCGAATAGTGTTTGTTACATCAGAGATGAACTTCTCATTGTTCAAGGCATCAAAGTGTTCCAGCTTGGTGAAAAAGTTCAGCGCCCCCAGCACCCGATTATCCTGGCCGATGACTGGAATGGAGATGCAGGCCACAAAGTAATACAGCTTACTGATGACAATGCCATACCCACGCTCTCTTGTTTGGTGAATCTGCTTCAGCAGTTCATCGGGGTCAATGATGGTATTGGCGGTATAGGGTACCAGGTTGTGGCTGTGCTCCCAGGTCTCCAGCGTTTCATCATCCAGCTGGGAAAGGAACAGCTTTCCGGCGGCGGTGCAGTAGGCGGGAAGTACTGTGCCGGGCAGGCCGTATTTATCATTGCATACAATAAACTGTCCCGCTGTGGCCAGGTGCAGGATGGATTCCTCATACAGCACCGAAAGGCCCACCTGGCAGTTTTTCTGCCCGGCGGAGCCGCCCTGCCCGACAGGGTTTAGGCGAAATAGCTCAAGATTTCCGAAAATTCTATTTTACGGAATCAATAATCCGATATTATTATATTGGCACTTTACCTTTCCTGCCAATTCTCTTTGCTGCGTGTTCACCAAAACAAAGCGGTGTAAATTAGGGCGTGATAACACTTATACACTCTTTGCATTTCACATACTATCCAATCGTTACTAAAATGGAAGGTGTAAAAACAGCCATTTATAGAAGAAAGGGGAGCTGGTTTGGATGGGCTGGAAAGAGTACCTGGAACAGAACTGTGCCAATTACAAAAACTTTGTGCTGCTGGGTGAAGCCGGCAGCGGCAAAAGCGAGATTGCTCTGAACCTCGCCGCGCACCTGGCTCAGTGCCAGCCGCTACCCGTGCATTTCTTCGATTTGGATATGACAAAGCCCCTGTTCCGCTCTCGTGACTTGGCGGAAGAGATGGAGGCCTTGGGCGTCCACTTCCACTTTGAAAAGCAGTTCATGGATGCACCGACCCAGGTGGGCGGCGTCAACCGCCTGCTGCGGGATCCCAAATGCTGTGTCGTTATGGATGTCGGTGGCGATGATATCGGCGCGCGGGCGGTGGGCGGCTATGCTCCGGCCCTCAACCGCGAAAAGACAGCGGTCTATTATATCGTCAATGCTTACCGTCCCTGGTCCTGCGATATTGAACATATCGATGGCACCCTCAGTAAGATTCTGCAAGTGACTCATCTGCAGTTGCCCAAGCTCCGATTTGTGGCCAATCCCAATAATGGGCTGTTTACCACCCGGCAGGAGTATGAGGCGGGTTTGGCCAAGACCCGCGAAATGCTGGATCCCTACTGCACTATGGAGTTCGCAGCCATCTATCAGCCGCTCCACGCAGGAGAAGAGGAGCCCGATGATCTGCCGGTTCTCCCGCTGGAGCTGCATCTCAGGTATCCGTGGCTGCAGGGAGAAAGTTCCCTGCGCTAAAAGATAAATACTTATCATTTCGTATCCGGAAGGAGGTTTCATGGTATGGCAAAGGTCGTTGTAATTGCCGAGCGGTGCAAAAGCTGCCAGTATTGCATCAAGTTCTGCCCCAAGAATGTTCTGGCTCTGGGAACTAAGGTAAATTCCAAGGGCTACGAGTATGTGGAGCCGGTCAATGATGACTGCATTGGCTGCTGTATGTGCGCGCGCATCTGCCCGGATGGCGCTATCGAAGTATACAAATAAAAGGAGACTAAAGCTATGGCAAGAGTATTGATGAAAGGCTGCGAAGCGATCGCCGAAGCAGCTGTTCGTGCCGGCTGTCGTTTCTTTGCCGGCTATCCCATTACCCCCCAGAACGAAATTCCCGAGTATTTTGCCCGCCGCCTGCCGGAAGTTGGCGGTAACTTTGTCCAGGGTGAGTCCGAGGTCGCTTCTATCAATATGGTTTACGGTTCCGCTTCCGTTGGTGCCCGCTCCATGACCTCTTCCTCCAGCCCCGGCATCGCCCTCAAGAGCGAAGGCATCAGCTACTGCGCTGCTGCCCGTATCCCCATCGTTTATGCTAATATCTCCCGCGGCGGCCCCGGCGTAGGCGCCATTCAGCCCGCCCAGCAGGATTATTTCCAGGCCACCAAGGCTTCCGGCAACGGCGGCTTCGAGATGATCGTTCTGGCTCCCGCCACCGTGCAGGAAGCTGTGGACCTGACCTACAAGGCTTTTGACCTGGCCGACCGTGACCGCAACCCCGTCCTCATTCTGGCCGATGGCGTTATCGGCACCATGATGGAGCCGGTAGAGCTGCCCGAAATGAAAAGCGAGGAAGAAGTCGCCGCTATCCGTGAGAGCAAGAAGAAATGGGTCTGCATTGGCCACGAGCTGGATCTGCCCAACCGCTCCTGGATCGAGCCCGGCCAGTGGGATACCAATAAGATGCAGTGCGTCAATGAAGAAGCCGCTGCTCTGTATGCTTCCTGGGAAAAGGATGTTATGGTAGAGGAATACTGCACCGAGGATGCCGAAGTAGTCATCGCCGCTTATGGTATTTCCGGCCGTATTGCCAAATCCGTAGTGGAGATGATGCGCGCCGAAGGCAAGAAGGTCGGTCTCATCCGTCCCATCACCGTTCACCCCTTCCCCAAGGCTGCCTTTGATAAACTGGACTATGGCACCTGCCATGCCATTCTCGATGTCGAGATGTCCATTCCCGCCCAGATGGTAGAGGATGTGGATCACGCCGTGCGCGGCCGCTGCCCCATCAAGACCTGCCTGTGCTCCGGCGGTAATGTCATGAGCCGTGAGGCCGTAGTAGAAGCAGTAGAAAAGCTGCTGAATAAGTAAAGGAGGGGAAAGAATGGAAAAGATTTATTCGCGGACAAAAACCATTCAGGAGGATAAAGTTTCCGGTTTCTGCCCCGGCTGTATGCACAGCACTGTTATCAAGCTCATCGGCGAAGTGCTGGATGAGATGAACCTTGTTGATCGCGCTGCCAGCGTTCTCGGCATCGGCTGCTGTGGTCTGCACATGGATTATATCGCCTACGATACCACCACCGCGCCCCATGGCCGCGCCTGCGCCGTGGCCACCGGCATGAAACGCGCCAATCCCGATACCCTGGTGTTCACCTATCAGGGCGATGGCGACTTCGCCTCCATCGGCATGGCGGAGTCCATCCACGCTGCCAACCGCGGCGAAAACATCACCGTTATCTTCATCAATAACGGTATCTACGGTATGACCGGCGGCCAGATGGCCCCCACCACCCTTATCGGGATGAAGGCCTCTACTGCTCCCAAGGGCCGTATTGCTGAGGAGCACGGCTATCCCATGCATATGTGCGAAATCCTCAATCAGCTGACTGCTCCCGCTTATCTGGTGCGCACCAGCTGCAATACCCCTCAAAATGTTATCAAGACCAAGCAGGCCATCCACAAAGCTTTCCAGAACCAGCTGGACGGCAAGGGCTTCTCTATGGTAGAGATCGTCACCAACTGTCCCACCAACTGGGGCCTGGATCCTCTGGATTCTCTGAAGTTCATTGAAGAAAAAATGCTGCCGGAATACCCTCTGGGTGTGATCCGCGATCGCTGATGAAAGGAGAAGCGCATAAATGGAAACTAATCTGTGCGTAGCCGGCTTCGGCGGTCAGGGTGTTATGACTCTGGGCAAATTCCTGGCCTCTGCCACCTGTGATGCTACCAATAAGAATGTAACCTTTTTCCCCAGCTATGGCGCCGAGCAGCGTGGCGGTACCGCCAACTGCTTCGTCGTCATCTCCGATGAGGAGATCGGCGCGCCGCTGGGCGATGTCATGGATGACCTCATCGTTATGAATGGTCCGTCCCTTAAGAAGTTCCTGCCCACCCTGAAGAAGGGCGGCACCCTGTTCATCAATAGCTCCATCGTCAGCGATGACATCGGCCGTGATGATGTCAAGCTGGTCAAGGCCCCCGTTACCGAGATGGCCCTGGAAATGGGCAACGCCAAGGTGCTGAATGTTATCATGCTGGGCGTCTATGTAGGCTATACCGAGGTCGTCCCGCCTGAGGTCGTTTGGTCCACCATCGAGCACAAGATGGCCAAAAAGCCCAAGCTGCTGCCGCTCAATAAAGAAGCCTTTGAAAAAGGCCTCGCCATCGGTCGGGAGCAGAAATAATTCTCATAGGTCCTCTTTTATCCTCTCTTTTTCAGAATAATACCGGCATCCGGCGCAAGGCATTTTGTCTTGCGCCGGGTTGCTTTTTTGCGCGGAAAAATCCCCCGGGAAAGGCTCATTTGGCTCTTTTCCGGGGGATTTTATTCTGTTCTATTTATTATTCTACGGGGTATTCCAGGTCATCCTGCCACTTGTGTCCCAGCGCGATCAGCGGCTGCAGGCAGGGGTTATCGTTGTTGATGTCCCACATCAGCCAGCGGCGGAAGTAGGAAACACTGCGCAGCGGCACAAATGCAATACGCCCATTGCTGCGCGGCAGCATGTCCCGGTGCAGAATGGAGATCCCCTGGCCGCAGGCCACCATGGTCATCAGGGTGGGCAGCAGGTCCACCTGCGCCACGATCTGTGCCTCAAAGCCCGCCGCCAGCGATTTTTGAATGATGGATTCAAAGCCGGAGCAGGAAATGGAACGCGCCATGGCGATAAACTTCTCGTTCTTCAAGTCGCGCATATCCAGAATGTCATTATTGGCGTAAGGATGGTCCAGCGGCAGCGCCACACATTCCGGCAGGTTGGCTATCATCAGACTGCGGATGGACTCATTGGCAGGGGGGCCGCCGGAGATCACCGCGTCCGCTATCTTCTCCTGCAGGGCGTTGTTCAGCTCGTTGACGCTTAGCGGCAGCAGCTCCAGGGTGATATCCGTGTGGCTGCGGCGGAACAGGTTCACGAAGTCCACAATGTAGGTCTCAAAGTTATCCCGCTGGAAGCCGATGCGCACGCTGCCTATCTGGCCAGCCTGGGCAGAGCGTGCCCGTTCGCTGCCGCGCTGGAATTCCTTCAGCATTTTGTGGCACTCGCTGGAGAAGATTTTGCCGGCCGGGGTCAGGGTCACGCTGTGGGTGGTGCGCTGCAGCAGGGTCAGCTGTAGTTCCTGTTCCAGCGAGGAAATAGCCCGGCTAAGCGCAGGCTGGGTTATAAACATGGCGTTGGCCGTTTGGGTAAAGTTCAAGGAATCGGCCAGGGCGCAAAAGCATTCCAACTGAAAAATTGTCATGATGGCATACCTCCGATTTTGGGCTTTTTAGAAGATGCATTCAATGCTGTATACATTCATTCTATCATAATTTTCTGCAAACGACAAATACCTTTTATGCATTTTCCGCAAAAAGATTTATCCATATATAGAGGAATCCCCTGCCGGGGGAGAATGCCCGGCAGGGGAGGGGTGTGCCATGTAAAAGTGACGATCGACATTGGGAGGTCGTAGTGTCTTGACAAAAAAGTGTGGCACCCCGGAAAACCAAATAAGGAGAAGTATGAGGAAACGGTTCAAATCCTATCCGGAACTCTCCCGCTCCAGGAGACTTCCGATGAGTTTATGATACACCTTCCACATGTAAAAAGGAAATGCTGTTTTGGAATGATAGTCATTCCTTAGGGTGGAATAACAGTCATTCAAATGGTGCATTTCACAGGCTAATTTCCCTTTCCTATAATAGTAGGTGGAAAACACTGCCCATAGCGGGCGATCCTAAAAAATATCAGGAGGGACTCTCAATGATCGTTTCTTTTGAACAGATGCTGGAAAAAGCAAAGCAGGGCGAGCCGATGGTGCTGGCCGGCGCCGCCGCGCAGGATGTGGATACCATCAAGGCCATGGCCGCTGCCGAGGAGGCCGGTATGATCCGCCCCGTTCTCGTCGGTGATATCCCCACTATCGAGCGTGTAATGAAGGAGGAGGGCGTCACCTTCCGGAACGCCGAGCTGGTCCAGGCCGATGATATGGTCGAAGCCTGCGCCAAGGCTGTCGAGCTGGTTCGCCTGGGCAAAGCCGATTTCCTCATGAAGGGCCTTGTGGATACCAACATCTTCCTCAAAGCCATTCTCAATAAGGAGACCGGTCTGCCGGTCCACGGCCTGCTCAGCCATGTTATGACCTTCGATACTCTGGGTGCCTATCATAAACTCATGCTCACCAGCGATGGCGGTATGGTGCTGTATCCCACCCTGGAGCAGAAGATCGGCCTCATCAAAAACTGCCTGCCGGTCGCCAAGGCCCTGGAGATCGAAAATCCCAAGGTCGCTGTGCTCTGTGCCAAGGAAAAGGTCAACCCCAAGATGCCCGCCACTGTGGATGCCGCTGAGCTGAAGAAGCTGGGCGAAGCCGGTGAATTCGGCCCCAATGTCCTGGTGGAAGGCCCCATCGCCATGGATCTGGCGGTTTCTGCCCACTGCGCCGAGGTCAAGGGCTTCAAGTCCGAAGTCGCCGGTGATGCCGATATCTTCATCGTTCCCAATATTGAAGCCGGCAACATCATGGGTAAGACCCTGGGCGATATCCTGGGCGCTAAGGCCGCCGGCGTCATCGTCGGTACCGATACTCCCATTGTCATGTGCAGCCGTGCCGATAACGATGAGACCAAGCTGTGCTCCATCGCGCTGGGCTGCCTGATGGCCGGACTGAACAAATAATCGCAGAAGAAAAGAGGATATCTCCCATGAAAAAGATTCTTGTCATCAATCCCGGCTCCACCTCCACCAAGATCGCCTTCTACCATGATGGGGAGCAGGTCTGGAAGGAGAGCATCGAGCACGATGCCGCCGAGATCAAAAAATATGCCGTGATCTATGATCAGAAGGATATGCGCACCAAGCTGGTCCGGGATGCCCTGGCCGCCCATGGCGAAAAGGTCACCGAGCTGGATGGTGTTGTAGCCCGCGGCGGCCTGCTGCCCTCCTATGTCAATGAGGAGACCGGCGCAGTTACCACCATTTCCTCCGGCGCTTACGAGGTCACTCCCGCCCTTATCGAAGCCCTCCGGGAGCGGCCTATCAATCACCACGCCTCCAACCTGGGCTGCGCTATCGCCTATGATATCGCCAATGAAGCTGGCGTCAAGGCTTATATCTATGACCCTGTCACCGTTGATGAACTTGTGGAGCTGGTTCGCTTGACCGGCCTCAAGGATGTCCGCCGTGTCGGCCAGGCCCACAACCTTAATATGCGCGCCGCTGCCATGAAGGTCTGCCGCGAAAAGGGCGTGGACTACTATTCCAGCAATGTCGCGGTCGCTCACATGGGTGGCGGCATCACCCTCAGCCTGCACAGCAATGGCCGCATTATCGATATCGTCTCCGATGACGAAGGCCCCTTCAGCCCGGAGCGTGCCGGCCTGATCCCCGATTATCTGATGGTTCGTAAAATTGAAAAGGATAAGCTGGATTATAACGGCACGATGAAGCTCCTGCAGCGTCAGGGCGGTCTCACCAGCTATTTCGGCACCTCCGATAGCCGTGTGGTGGAAAAGATGGCCGAAGAGGGCGATCACGATGCCCAGCTCGTTTATGAGGCTATGGCCCTGGGCGTTGCCCGTGGGCTGGCCCGCTTGGCCGTCCTCGTCAAGGGCAAGGTCGATTATTTTGTTCTCACCGGCGGCATCGCTTATTCCAAGTCCTTCTGTGAGATGGTCAAGGATTACGCCGGCTTCCTCGGCGAGTTTGTGGTAGTCCCCGGCGAAAACGAGATGCAGGCCCTGGCCGATGGCTGCCTGCGTGTACTCGGTGGAGAGGAGACCGCGCATATTTATGGCTGAGCGTAAACTGCCCACCCGTGCCGCTATTCTGGCTGCGGGCTGCATCATGTTCCTCTTCACCGGTACCATCTACGCCTGGAGTATCCTCTCCTCGCCCTTCCCAGTGGAATTCGGCTGGACCAGCGCGCAGCTGGGTCTCAATTTCACCATCGTCATGTCCTGCTTCTGCATCGGCGGCCTGGCCGGCAGCTTTGTTACCCGCAGGCTTTCCGCCCGTGTTACCGTCCTCATTGGCGCGGTGATGTGCTTCCTGGGCTATTTCCTCTGTTCCCGCATCACCGCCCAAAGCCTGTGGCTGCTGTATATTTCCTACGGCGGGCTCATCGGTCTTGGCGTCGGCTTCTCCTACAATGCCGTCCTCGGCACCGTGGTGGGCTGGTTCCCGGATAAAAAGGGCTTTGCCTCCGGCGTACTGCTTATGGGCTTCGGCTGTAGCACCCTTATCATGGGCAATCTTGCCGATCGCCTCTTCAATTCCGCCATGGGCTGGCGCACCGCCTACCTGCTGCTGGGCGCGGCCACACTGGTTGTCCTTCTCATCGGCAGCCGCTGGGTCGTCCCCAATCCTCAAATGGCCGCTCCGGCCGGTTCGGCGGCGGCTCCCACCCGCAGGGAATACACCGCCGGCCAGATGGTCAAGACCGCTGCCTTTTGGCTGCTGTTCTTCATCATCGTCTGTTCCAATATGATTGGCACCGGCGTCATCGGCCATTCCCGCTACATCGCGGTGGAAGCCGGTGTGGCCACCGGCATCACAGCACTGGTCGTGGGGCTGCAGTCGGTCTGCAATGGCCTTGGCCGTTTGGCGTTCGGCACCCTGTTTGATAAAAAGGGCAACACCTTCGCCATGCTCACCGATGTCGGCTGCTTCATCCTTTCCTGCCTGCTGCTGCTCTTCTCTCTGCGCGGCGGCGGGGCCATTCCGGCGGTGGCCGGCCTGCTGCTCATCGGCTTCTCCTATGGCGGCATGCCCACTATGACCTCCACCGTCACGGCCGATTGCTTCGGTACCAAAAATTACGGCACCAACTTCAGCATCGCCAATATGAGCATGCTGCCCGCTTCCTTTGGTGCTACCATTGTCGGCGCCATCCAGACCGGCTCCGGTACCTATGTTACGGCGTTCCTGGTGTTCCTCGGCGTCACTGCCGTGGTCATTCTGCTGGATCTCGCCTTCCGTGGGGCCGCCAAAAAACTGTAATTTTCCCCCTTGTGCCGCTCTTTTCTGTAAAGAGCGGCACTTTTTGCCTAATTATTTTGCAAAATAGCCAAATAAATAGCATTCCAATAGGCTATATTGTCATAATTGACAAACATTAGACAGAGGTCTATAATAAAGAGGAACAAGCCCCAATCCCCTTAGGGGGATCTCCTGCCTGTCTGCAAGCAGGAGGGCGTCATTGGCCGGTAATTTCCGCATCCGCGGTAATTATAAAGACACTTTAGTTAATGGAGGAGAAACAAAAATGAAAAAAGCACTGTCTATGCTGCTTGCTGTCATCATGGTCCTCACCCTGATGGTCGGCTGCGGCGAGAAGCCCGCACCCACTCCCAATGAGGAGCTTTCTGCTACCCAGCAGATCATTAAGGAAGCAGAAGGCATGACTCTTGAGGAGCTGGCGAAAAAAGCAATCGAAGAGTCCAACGGCAAGACCTTCTACGGCGTTGGCAACTCCAGCCGCGGCAAGAGCGCCCTGCCTCTGTTCATCGAGTACCTGCAGTCCATCGACTCCAGCTACACCCTGAACTTTGAGTGGCAGCAGCCCAAGAACAACAAGATCTTTGAGCAGCTCACCGCTGACTCCCTGAAGGAGACCGGCACCTTTGCCATGACCCTCATTCAGGATGGCAACCAGATCGAGAGCAAGATGGTCAAGACCGGCGTTCTGGATACCTTCATCCCCAAGGATTGGGCTGACGCCAACAACACCACCGCCGATGCCTATGAAGGCTATCTGCCCCTGCAGACCCTCAATAAGGTCTTTATGTATAACTGCGTCGGTGAAAAATCCTATGATAATGTTTGGGATTTCGTAGCCGAGGGCGAGCACGGCCTGTTCATGGATATTGATTCCGAGATCGTGGGCAAGAACTTCCTGTATATGCTTACCCGTGATGATTATTCCACCATGCTCAAGACCGCTTTTGAGGCTCTGCCCGCTGAGGAGCAGGCCTACTTCCAGCCCACCATCGATGCCATGGCTGCCGATGCCGCGAACCTCGGCCTGACCGAGAACGCCAAGTACGGCCTGGCCTGGATCAAGCTGTGGGTCGGCAGCTACAATGCCCAGACCGATGACGGTCCCATCTGCAATACCCTGGTTTCCGATTCCGCCAAGGATCAGTTCGGCCTTCTGGTTTACTCCAAGCTCCGCTCCGTTGAGGAATCCGCCACTGTTTCCAAGAACAACATCAAGGTTGCTGCCTATCAGGATGGCTACACCGGTCTCGGCGGCTATGGCTACTGCCATTACCTGTTTGTTACCGATAACAGCCCCCTGCCCTGGACTGCCTGCGCCTTTATCGCCTACATGACCTGCACCGTTGACGGCTTCTCTGCCTGGGGCAAGGATATGGGCGGCTATTCCTCCAACCCGACCGTTGCTGCCGGCACCGAGGAGAAGTACCATCATCAGGAAGGCGGCTATGTTGACGGCGTTAACACCTTCGACTGCAAGAACGACCGCGGTTATGAATGGTGGGCCGATAAGCTGGTCCTTGAGGATCCCGAATACTGCGCTTCTGTTGCCTTCACCGTAGGCAGCTGGATCGAGGTTCTGGATAAGTACAGCGCCGGCTGATAAAATCACCACGCACTTATCTTTGCGATCTGTTAAGAAGTAAAGAGCGCGCCCCCGGATCGCGTCCAACCGCCGCGCCGGGGGCGTTTCCCTTTTGCAGCCCCCACTCCCCACAAGAGAGGTGATTCCCTACCATGAAACAAGCCGCAGCTTTGCAGGCCAATCCCGCCGCCGTGCGGCGCAATAAGGTCAAGACCTTCTTTTCCAAGCCTCACAATGTTATCCTGCTGCTCATGGGCATTGTGCTCACCATTACCACGGTAGCGCCTATCATTGCCATCGTGCAGGATACCTTCAAGATCCACCCCGGCACCATTGATGCTTACCTGGCCGGCACCTCCCAGGGCTACACCCTGGTCAATTACACCGACCTGTTCACCAGCCCGCTGGCCAAGGCCAACCTGTGGACCCCCCTGCTGAATACCGTTCTGCTTTCGGTCGGCTCCTGCATCGTGGCCATTCTGTTCGGCGGTGTGTTCGCGTTCCTCATTACGCGCACCAATCTTTCCTGCCGCAAGTACTTAAGCTCCATCTTTATCTTCCCCTACATCATGCCCCAGTGGACCCTGGCGGTGGTGTGGCAGAACCTTTTTAACTCCAATGCCGTTACCGGCACCAGCAATGGTCTGCTCACCTCTCTGTTCAATGTCCAGATGCCCCTGTGGTGGTGCAAGGGGCTCTTCCCCAGCTTGATCGTTCTGGGCATGCACTATGCGCCCTTTGCCTATATCCTCATCGGCGGCATCTTCCGCAATATGGATGCGAACCTGGAGGAAGCCGCCACCATCCTGGATACCCCCAAGTGGAAAACCATGTTCCGCATCACCCTGCCCATGGTAAAGCCCGCCATCCTCTCCACCATTCTGCTGGTATTCGGCAGCTCCATGGGCTCCTACCCCGTCCCGCACTATCTGGGACTTGCCACCCTTTCCACCAAGTATGTATCCATGAACTCCAAGTATACCGGCGAAGCCAGTATCCTTGCCATCATCATGATGATCTTCGGCGTGGCCATCATGCTGCTCAATCAGCGCAGCCTGAAGAGCCGCAAAAACTACACCACCGTCACCGGCAAATCCGGCCAGATCTCCAAGATCAACCTGGGACGCACCGGTCGCGTGGTCATCGCCGTCATCCTTATCATCATCACCTTCTTCACCAGCATCTTCCCCATCATTTCCTTCGCGTTCGAGACCTTCCTGCCCAACCCCGGCGATTACAGCTTCCTGTACACCGGCGATGCCAATAACCTGACCACCAAGTGGTGGGTCACCAGCGAGAATGTGACCGAAAACGGCATGTACGGGCAAAAGGGCATCCTCTACAACAACACCATTTGGACGGCCTTTAAGGGCACCATGCTCGTCAGCGTCAGCTGCGCGCTCATCGCCGGCACCATCGGCACTCTTATCGGCTAGAACCGCCGCAGCCGCTGGGCTAACTATGTTAACAGCGTGGCGTTCCTGCCCTACCTTATGCCGTCCATCGCGGTGGGTGTCGCCTTCTTCATCCTATTCTCCAATCAGTACTTCAATCTGTTCAATACCTACGCTCTGCTTATCATCGCGGGCACCATCAAGTACATTCCCTTTGCCAGCCGCAGCTCTCTCAATTCCATGCTGCAGCTCTCCGGCGAGATTGAAGAAGCCGCCGTCATTCAGGATGTCCCCTGGATCAAGCGCATGACCCGCATCATCATCCCCATCCAGAAGTCCTCCATCATCAGCGGCTATCTGCTGCCGTTTATGACCTGCCTGCGCGAGCTGAGCCTCTTCATGCTGCTGTGCGTCCAGGGCTTCATCCTCTCCACCACGCTGGATTACTTTGATGAAATGGGTCTGTACGCCTTCTCCAGCGGCATCAATCTCATCCTCATCGTCACCATTCTCATCTGCAATGCCCTCGTCAATAAGGTCACCGGGGCCAGCCTTGATAAGGGAATAGGAGGTTAAACCATGCCAGAGATCAAACTTGAACACATCACCAAGCGTTGGGGAAAATTCTACGCGGTGGAGGACCTGAACCTCACCATCGCCGATAACTCCTTCGTCACACTGCTGGGCCCTTCCGGCTGCGGTAAAACCACCACCCTGCGCATGATCGCGGGCCTGGAGACCCCCACCAGCGGCCGCATCACCATCGGGGATCAGGTCGTATTCGATAGCGCCATGGGCATCAATGTCCCCGCCAATAAACGCCGTGTCGGCTTCCTGTTCCAGAACTACGCCCTATGGCCCAATATGACCGTTTACGAGAACATCTCCTTTGGCCTTACCAATGTCAAGGAGGACCTGCCCAAAATTGATTTCGACACCCGCGTCAACGCCCGCCTGGCGGAGATCCTCTCTGCCCCCGGCGAGGTGACCAAGGTACTGGCGGAATGCCGAGACAAAAAGGGCAAGCTGGATGACAAAAAAGCCCTGCTCAAGCTCATCGATACCTTTACCATCAGCCAGTTTACTGCCAAAAAGCTATTGGGCTACCACTTGGAAGATGGCAAAGATGTCAGTGCCGAAGCCGCCGCCCTGCGAGAAAAGGCGGAAGCCGCCCGTAAAGCACTGGAGGCCACCGGCGGCAGCTACGATGCCGATTATGCCATCTATAAGGACGGCCAGCCCGTCACCGAGGTGCGCAAGCTCACCAAAGAGGAAATTGACCTGACCGTGCGCCGTGTGGCCCGCATCGTCAAGATTGGCATGTTTATGGACCGCTACCCCGCCGAGCCGGAGCCGGAGCTGGGTGGCACCCCGCGGGACTACATGGGCAAAGTGCTGGCCTACTGCCAGCGGTACGCCAACAGCTTTACGCCGGAAAGCCGCGGCCTGATGTTTATTGGCAGTGCCGGGCTGGGAAAAACCCACATGGCACTTGCCATTGCAGACACAGTTTTGAATCGCGGGTTTGATGTGCTGTACACCAGCTCCGCCGCGCTGGCCGCTCAGCTGGGGCGCGAACACTTTGACCGTGCCGCCGAAGACCCCTGGCTGGATGCCTGCAAGGAGGCCGACCTGCTGATTCTGGACGACCTGGGCACCGAGTACATCAGCCAGCTGACCATCAGCGTATTGTATGAGCTGATCAACACCCGTATGCTCTGCCACCGGCCCACCATTTACACTTCCAACATTGTGGATAGTTCCATTTTTGAAGCCCGCTACACCGAAAAAGTAGCCAGCCGCATTTTGGGCAGCTGCCAGATCTTCAAGTTTTTTGGCACCGACCAGCGCTTAAAGCGCGGCGGCAAGCGCTGACCCCCATACAGAAAGGTGGTCGGCATTGCTTCCATGAAAAAGCCCGCCGAGCTGGAAACGCTGGGTGTGGATGCAGTGATTGGGGATTATACGGATTTTGGGAAACTGGCAAAAATTTTGGAAGTATAATTTTTTAAGGCAATACCGCATAATTCTAAGTGCCGATACGGCGAGCGAGGTGCGG
>ENA-ORTG01002572-ORTG01002572.1-human-gut-metagenome-genome-assembly--contig:-NODE-2572-length-14199-cov-3.371465_pt1 | contig 14199 bp, 10 predicted proteins | sample MGYA00241906_ERZ509176 | MGnify/ENA primary metagenome ERZ509176 (study PRJEB26280, sample SAMEA2338811) | human gut metagenome | biome: human gut; feature: human-associated habitat; material: faeces...
TGATTGTCGGCTTGATAGCTGGTGGCGATATTGCCCTCCGGAATCCTGTGGAGAATGCTGAAGACGATGAGGAACGCGGCTGGCAGGAATTGCTGGAGCACCGGGTTAATACGAAGGATACCGTGATCGGCATTGCTGCTTCCGGGACGACTCCCTATGTGATCGGTGCCCTTCGCAAAGCACGTGAACAGGGTATCCTGACCGCCTCCATTTCCAGCAATCCAGATTCACCGATGGCGATGGAGGCCGATGTCGCAATCGAAATGATTGTCGGGCCGGAGTTTGTCACCGGCAGTTCCCGCATGAAATCGGGAACAGGGCAGAAAATGATCTTGAACATGATCTCCACCTCCGTTATGATCCGATTGGGTAGGATTAAAGGAAACCGGATGGTCAATATGCAGCTCACCAATCAGAAACTTATAGACCGTGGAACCCGTATGGTTGCCGAGGAATTGAATCTTCCCTATAACCAATCCCGCCATCTGCTGTTGATGTACGGTTCCGTTCAGGATGCTGTCGAAGCTTATCGCGAAGGTTAACGAGTCTGGGGTTGGTTTCAGCTTTTTTCTGTGAGAAGATGAGAAATATATGGAAAATTTATTATATTTGTCCCATGCATTGTTCCTGCTTCGCAATCGCGGAAAAGGATTAAAAGGGAATCGGGTGTAAATCCCGGACAGTCCCGCTGCTGTAAGCTTCAAAACGGAATGGGCAATTCTTTTATGCCACTGACGTGAGTCGGGAAGGCGCTCATGCCGGAAGTAAGTCAGAAGACCTGCAACGCATATTTTTTCGACGGCTTCGAGGATAGGCCGGAAGAGAACTGTGAAGCCGTAGCTTTTGCCTTTCTTAATTTCCGTTTCCCGTAGCTATTTACTTGTTTTTAATTATTTTGCCATAATAATTAGGAAAAGAGGCATGAATCTGTGGGCGGGATGAGCTCCGCCTCGATTCATGCTTTCCTTTTATGAGTGTGATTAATCTTCCGGCTTTTGTCGTATAAACCTTTTTTTCGTACCTTTGTGCGTTTCCTCCATAAAGAGAGGAAGATAAATACGACTTCAAATTTGTATATGGAAATGAGAAAAACAGTATTATATGGCGTTTTGGCCTTTTGTTTGGTTGTGTTGAATTCTTGTTTGGGAGACCCGGCCACCCAATTGACGATGGCAAACCAGGCAGGGGTAGTGGTGACCGGTTACGGACCTGGTAAGGCTATTTATACCAAGGGGGACGTAGTGGTCTCTTCGGAAGACTTCCAGAATGCCAATGTGGAAAACGGAGAATGTATTTTGTTTGATTATTCCATCGATTACGGGGTCGCAAACAATATGGGGGCGGGGACGGATACCAGTTATACCGAGGCTATTATTTATGAAAATACGATCTCGGAGGTCAATCGTTGGAACTTCTATAATACGTTGACCGATACCTCTATTGTTGCAAAGGACGAACTATTGCTTTCTTCCCTTCAGGCTCGTTCCGCTTATATCAGAGGCAATTTGTTCCTGTTCACGGAAATGAGCAATCATCCGACAAACCAAGTGGATAGTTTCTCTTTATCCTATGATCCGGATAATTTGTTAGGAGACGATAATATTTATAGCCTTTACCTTCGTACGATTAAGATAAAGGCGGACACGACAAGAGGCGAGTCGATGATTATTCCTTGTGCGTTCGATATCGAAGAGCTGGTGAAAGAGGCGGAAAAGAATAATTCGGATGAATTGAAGTTCCGGATTAATTATGCATATTCATTCGGGAAGGATTCTGCATCGATAAACTGGAAAAGTTCCGATGTGTTTACAATAGACCTGTCCGGAAAAGACAAATAAAGGATAAATAGCAAACGAACGTATTGAAAAAATGTATAAAGAGATATTTAAATTGGTTGTAGCCATCATCTCCCAGCCAGGAAAAGCGTGGGATATTCTGACGAAAAAAGAAGAAAAGGACGATGAGTTTTTATCCCGGTTTGTCTATCCCCTGATTGGATTCGTTACGGTAGCGGCTTTTTTGGGTGTGCTGTTCACCCGGAAAGAGTTTGATGTCGAACTGGCACTGAAATCGTCTATCCGGACACTGGTTGCTGCGTTCGGCGGCTTTTACTTGGCTTCCTATTTGTTGAACGAACTTTGGCAGGGATTGTTTAAACGGGAGAAGGACATGAAGCTGTGTCAACGTTTTGTAGGCTATTCGTCTTCGTTGATGTTTGCTTTGAACATCGTGTTGATGTTGCTCCCGGAGTTTTTCTTTTTGCGTATATTTGTATTATATACGTTTTATATCGTGTGGGAAGGAGCCGGCCCTTATATGCAGGTTGAGGAGAAGATACGCCTGAAGTTTGTCGGGATCGCGACCGGGTTGATTCTGTTGACGCCTTGGCTGATCGAGGTCATCCTTTCCATGTTGATGCCCGGTTTACGTTTTTGATAAAAGAAGTAAGATGAAAGAGAAGATTAGTAATAACATACAGATAAAGAACAAACGGGCGACTTTCGATTATGAGTTGCTCGACACGTTTACGGCAGGGATTGTGCTGACCGGTACGGAGATCAAATCGATACGCTTGGGAAAGGCAAGTTTGGTTGATACGTTCTGTATTGTGGAGAAGGGCGAATTGTGGGTGAAAAATATGTATGTGGCAGAATATTTCTACGGGACATACAATAACCATACGACTCGCCGTGACCGTAAGTTGCTGCTGACTAAAAAAGAATTGCGGAAGATTGAAAGTGCTGCCCGCAATAATGGCTTTACAATTATTCCGACACGTCTTTTCATTAATGAAAAGGGACTGGCTAAAGTTGTTGTTGCTATCGCCAAAGGTAAGAAGGAATATGATAAACGCGATTCTATCAAAGAGCGGGACGACCGCCGGGAGATGGATCGTGCATTTAAACGGAATTGAAAGAATTTATAATTTATGATTTATGCGTCACAAATAAATCATAAATCGCAAATCATAAATCATAACATGGATAAAGAGATATTTTTGAATGTCCTGAAAGAACGTATTTTGATTCTGGACGGAGGAATGGGTACGATGGTCCAGGGATTTAAACTGACCGAGAAAGATTATCGCGGAAAACAGTTTGCTGATTGGACGAGCGACCTGAAAGGAAATAACGACCTGTTATGTATCACCCGGCCGGATGTGATCAAATCGATCCACCGTCAGTATCTGGATGCCGGTGCCGATATTTTTACAACCAACACTTTCAATGCAAATGCTATCTCGATGGAGGATTACGGCATGCAAGGGCAGGTGAGAAATATCAATTTGGCTGCCGGAAAGTTGGCGCGTGAGGTGGCCGATGACTTTATGAAGGAGCACCCGGATCGCACGATCTTTGTAGCTGGTTCTGTCGGCCCAACTAATAAGACTGCTTCGATGAGCCCCGACGTGAGCGATCCGGCTTACCGTGCTGTCACCTACTTGGATTTGTATAGCGCTTATAAAGAACAGGTAGACGCTTTGGTAGACGGGGGCGTGGATATCGTCTTGTTTGAAACGACTTTCGATACGCTGAATGTGAAAGCCGGGCTGGAAGCTGCCGAGACTGTGTTGAAGGAAAAAGGCAAGGATTTACCGATTATGCTTTCTCTGACGTTATCTGCCCAGGGAGGACGTACGTTTTCGGGGCAGACATTGCTTGCGTTTTTGGCTTCCGTGCAACATACCAATATTGTTAGTGTCGGTCTGAACTGCTCTTTCGGTGCTGCCGATATGAAACCTTTTTTGGCTGAATTGGCAAAACATGCTCCTTATTATATAAGTGCTTATCCGAACGCCGGTCTGCCGAACAGTTTCGGTTCCTATGATGAGACGCCGGAAAAGATGGCTGTTCATGTAAAATCTTTTATTGACGAAGGGCTGGTGAATATATTGGGAGGTTGTTGTGGTACGACGCCGGCCCATATTGCCAAATATCCCGAACTGGTAAAGGGGGCTAAGCCGCATATCCCGGCTCCTAAGCCTGGGTGTCTTTGGTTATCCGGTTTGGAACTGCTTGAAGTTAAGCCGGAGAATAATTTCGTGAATGTCGGCGAACGATGCAATGTGGCTGGTTCACGTAAGTTCTTGCGCTTGATCAAGGAAGAAAATTATGAAGAGGCTTTGACAATTGCCCGCAAGCAGGTGGAAGACGGCGCGCAGGTGATCGATATCAATATGGATGACGGAATGTTGGATGCCGTGAAGGAGATGACGACTTTCTTGAACTTGATCGCTTCCGAACCTGATATTTCCCGTGTTCCCGTGATGATCGACTCTTCTAAATGGGAGGTGATCGAAAAAGGTTTGATGTGCGTGCAAGGTAAAAGTATTGTGAATTCGATTTCTTTGAAAGAAGGAGATGAGGTTTTCCTGCAACATGCCGCTCGCATCAAACAGTTGGGTGCAGCTACGGTCGTAATGGCTTTTGATGAAAAGGGACAGGCAGATACGTTTGAACGGAAGATCGAGGTTTGCGGACGTGCTTACCGTCTCCTCCGGGAGAAAGTGGATTTTGATCCGAACGGAATCATTTTCGATCCGAATGTATTGGCTATCGCCACTGGTATGGAAGAACATAACGGATATGGGCTTGATTTTATCCGTGCCGTGGAATGGATCAAGAAGAATCTGCCGGGCGCGAAGGTAAGCGGTGGTGTCAGCAACCTTTCCTTCTCTTTTCGTGGAAATAATTACGTGAGGGAGGCCATGCATTCCGTATTCCTGTATCATGCGATTAACAAAGGTATGGATATGGGGATCGTGAATCCTTCGTCGTCTGTACTTTATGAAGATATCGAACCTGCTTTCCGTATGTTGCTGGAAGATGTTATTCTGGCACGCCGTCCGGAAGCATCTGAAGAATTGGTTGCATATGCCCAAAACCTGCATGTAAAAGCGCAGGAGGGGGAAGGTGAAAAGCAGGAAGCCTGGCGTGAATATCCGTTGAAGGAGCGTCTGGAAAACGCTTTGATAAAAGGAGTCGGCGATCATTTGGAAGAAGATTTAAAGGAAGCCTTGAAGGAATATCCGCGTGCGGTGGATATTATCGACGGACCGCTGATGGGTGGGATGAATAAGGTAGGCGAATTGTTCGGTGCTGGAAAAATGTTCCTACCGCAGGTTGTCAAGACTGCCCGTACGATGAAAAAGGCCGTTGCCATTTTGCAACCGGCAATCGAGGCAGAAAAGGTATCTTCCGATTCTGCTAAGGCAGGAAAAGTTCTGTTTGCGACAGTGAAAGGTGACGTGCATGACATTGGAAAGAATATTGTTTCGATCGTCCTGGCTTGCAACAATTATGAGGTGATCGATTTGGGAGTGATGGTCCCGGCAGACGTGATTGTAAAAAAGGCAATCGAAGAGAAGCCCGATCTGGTCTGCCTTTCCGGTCTGATCACGCCTTCGCTCGGAGAGATGGTGCATGTGACGGATGAGATGCAGAAAGCTGGCTTGAGTATTCCCATAATGGTGGGTGGCGCCACGACTTCAAAGTTGCATACGGCCATTAAGATCGCTCCTCATTATGACTATCCTGTCATTCATGTACTGGATGCTTCGCAAAACCCGTTGATTGCGGCCAAACTGTTGAACCCAGATACGCGGGATGCTTATATTGCCCAGCTGAACAGCGAATATGAAGCTCTGCGTGCCTCCATGAACAAGAAAAAAGAGATACTGGTTCCGCTGTCGGAAGCTCGGACGAATCGTCCGGAGATCGACTGGGCCTCTTACAATCCGGTTGTCCCGGCTCGGAACGGGGTACAAGTGATTCCTTATATTCCTTTGGAAGAAATAATTCCATATATTCATTGGACCTTCTTTTTTAGTGCCTGGAAACTGAATGGGCGTTTCTCGGAAATTGCGCAGATCCACGGCTGTGACGCTTGTCGTGCCGCCTGGCTGGCTGAATTCTCGGAAGCGGACCGGACGAAGGCGTCGGAGGCTATGCAGTTATACAAGGATGCTGTTAAGTTGTTGGATCGCCTGGTTGAGATGAAAGCCGAGTATTGCAAGGCGGTTTATGGTTTCTTCCCGGCAAATGGTGATGGGGATAATATCCGTATGGGTGAAGTCTTGCTTCCAGTTTTGCGTCAACAGGCGAAAAAAGAGGAAGGAATCTATAAGTCGTTAGCCGATTATGTGATGCCAGTATCGGAAGGGCGTACGGATTATGTCGGCGCTTTCGTGGTGACGGCTGGTGTCGGTGCAGAATCTCTGAAAGAGCGATTTGAGCAGGAAGGTGACACCTATAATTCCATGTTGCTGCAAACCTTAACCGACCGTTTGGCCGAGGCTACAGCCGAATATCTTCATGAATGGGTTCGTAAGGTATATTGGGGATATGCTCCGAATGAATCGCTTTCCATCTCCGACCTGTATAAAGTGAAATATCAGGGAATACGTCCGGCTATCGGTTATCCTTCATTGCCGGACCAGCTTTTGAACTACACGTTGGATAAGTTGTTAAATATGTCACAGATCGGTGTCCGGTTGACGGAAAACGGCGCTATGTATCCGACGGCGACGGTGAGCGGCATTTATATTGCACATCCGGATTCCCAATATTTCATGATTGGTAATATTGATGAAGAACAGATGAAAGATTATGCCTGTCGCCGGAATCTGTCGGAAGCGGAAGTGAAGAAGTTATTGAATAAAAACATTTCAAATTGAAATATATACGCTGGATAGTCTTGTCTTTCCTTCTGGCCGGTATCTGGTGCGCCATGCGTTCGCCGGATATGGGAGAGGCGTATGCCCGGAATGTATATCCCTATATATCGGGTGCTTTGTCCTGTTTTTCTTCTCTATTTTCTTTTTCGATAGGTGATTGCCTGATATACGGTAGTATGGCCGGTTTGCTTGCTTATCTGGTTTATGCCATTGTGAAGAAACGTTCCTGGCGGGCGACAGCCGGACGGATGATCGAATATTTGTTGTGGATATATGTCTGGTTTTATCTGGCTTGGGGATTGAATTATTTCAGGAAAGACTTTTTTACACGGACGGAAATCCCGTATGCGGCTTATTCAGCCGACGCTTTTCGTTCGTTCTTATCCACTTATACAGATTCGTTGAATGCGTCCTTTGTGCCTGTCGAAAAAATAGATAAGGCCCTCGTCGCAGAGGAAGTGAAAAAGGGATATCATGAAATTGCCGGGCGTTTCTCTTTAGTCAGTCCTGCCGGGTATTTGCATCCGAAGCCGATGTTAATGCCCTTTTTGATGAGTGGAGTGGGGGTATTGGGGTATATGGGACCGTTTTTTACCGAATATAATCTGAACCCTGATCTGCTCCCGGTCCAGTATCCGTTTACTTATGCACATGAAATGGCGCATGTGTTAGGAATATCCAGCGAGGCTGAAGCGAATTTGTATGGTTTTCTCGTCTGTTCCCGTTCCGGAGTGCCGGAAATCCGGTTTTCGGCTTATTTTGCTTTGTTGCCTTATGTGTTGAGCAATGCCTACGGCTTATTGTCGGAAGAGGAGTTTAATGAATGGAAAGAGACGATCTCCCCCGAGGTAAAAGATCTTTACAACCGGAAAGTCGCTTACTGGGAGAATTTGTACAGCCCGTTTATAGGCGAGATCCAGAGTACCGTTTACAACTGGTTCTTGAAAGGAAACAACATTCCCTCCGGCCGGAAGAATTATTCGGAAGTGGTGGCATTATTGATGGCGCTGGGAAATACGTCCGGAGAGATTTGAGTCCTTGCTGTTTCCATATTGCCTAATTCGAATTAAATCACTACCTTTGCGGCAATTTTTGAGAAGATAGATAAATATAACGCATATGAGTAAGAAATTTGCCGAATACTCGAAACTTGACTTGTCGAACGTCAATAAAGAGGTGCTGAAGAAATGGCAGGATGGCGACATCTTCCATAAGAGTCTTGAAATCCGCGAAGGACATCCCTCGTTTGTCTTTTATGAAGGTCCTCCTTCTGCAAACGGTATGCCCGGTATTCACCATGTGATTGCCCGTTCGATTAAGGATATTTTCTGCCGTTATAAGACCATGAAAGGATATCTTGTCAACCGTAAGGCGGGATGGGATACACACGGACTTCCAGTAGAGCTGGGAGTTGAAAAAACATTGGGTATCACCAAAGAAGATATCGGCAAAAAGATCTCTGTGGCCGAATATAATGCCGCCTGCCGCCGCGACGTGATGAAGTTCACGAAGGAATGGACGGATCTGACACAGAAGATGGGATATTGGGTCGACCTTGAAAACCCGTATATCACTTACGACAATCGTTATATCGAAACATTGTGGTGGTTGCTGAAGCAGTTGTACAAAAAAGGACTGTTATATAAAGGATATACTATCCAGCCATATTCTCCGGCTGCCGGAACAGGATTAAGTTCGCACGAATTGAATCAGCCGGGTTGTTATCGTGACGTAAAAGATACGACAGTGGTTGCTCAGTTTAAGATGAAGAATCCTAAACCGGAAATGACAGAGTGGGGAACTCCCTATTTTATAGCATGGACAACTACTCCTTGGACATTGCCTTCAAATACAGCACTTTGTGTAGGACCGAAAATTGATTATGTTGCTGTGCAATCCTATAACGCTTATACCGGAGAACCTATCACGGTTGTTTTGGCAAAGGCTTTGTTGAATGCTCTTTTCAACCCCAAAGCTGCTGACTTGAAATTGGAAGATTATAAGGCAGGAGATAAACTGGTTCCATTTAAAGTAATCGCCGAATACAAAGGTACTGACCTTATTGGCATGGAATATGAGCAACTGATTCCGTGGGTAAAACCGGTTGAAGTGTCAGAAGACGGTGATTGGAAGGCTAGTAATAAGGCATTCCGTGTAATTCCGGGCGACTATGTAACTACAGAAGATGGTACGGGAATTGTCCATATCGCACCGACATTTGGTGCAGACGACGCAAACGTGGCACGTGCTGCGGGAATACCGTCGCTTTTTATGATTAATAAGAGAGGCGAAACTCGTCCAATGGTAGACCTGACTGGTAAATTCTACCTGTTGAATGAACTGGACGAGAATTTTGTAAAAGAATGTGTGGATGTAGAAAAATACAAGGAATATCAAGGTGCATGGGTGAAAAACGCCTACAATCCTGTGTTTATGATAGACGGAAAATATGATGAGAAAGCTGCCCAAGCCGCCGAATCTCTGGATATTGTTCTGGCTATGATGATGAAAGCAAACAATCAGGCATTCAAAATAGAAAAGCATGTCCACAACTATCCGCACTGCTGGCGTACAGATAAGCCGGTACTTTATTATCCGTTGGATAGCTGGTTTATCCGTTCTACAGCTTGCAAAGAGCGTATGATGGAACTGAACAAGACTATCAACTGGAAACCGGAATCTACCGGAACGGGACGTTTTGGAAAATGGCTGGAAAATCTGAATGACTGGAACCTGAGCCGTTCACGTTATTGGGGTACTCCGCTACCTATCTGGCGTACGGAAGACGGTACAGGTGAATTGTGTATCGAGTCAGTAGAAGAATTATACAATGAAATAGAAAAATCGGTAGCTGCCGGATTTATGAAGTCCAATCCTTACAAAGAGAGAGGTTTTGTACCCGGCGAATATACTGAAGAAAATTATGATAAGATTGACCTCCACCGTCCTTATGTAGATGATATTATATTAGTATCGAAAGACGGTCAGCCAATGAAACGTGAATCCGACTTGATCGACGTATGGTTCGACTCGGGTGCTATGCCTTATGCGCAGATTCATTACCCGTTCGAAAATAAAGAACTGTTGGATAGCCGTCAGGTATATCCGGCTGATTTTATCGCTGAAGGAGTAGACCAGACACGTGGTTGGTTCTTTACATTGCACGCTATTGCTACTATGGTATTTGATAGTGTATCCTATAAAGCGGTTATTTCTAATGGGCTGGTACTCGATAAGAATGGTAATAAAATGTCCAAACGCCTTAATAATGCTGTCGATCCGTTCACGACTATTGAAAAGTACGGTTCCGATCCGTTACGTTGGTACATGATTACCAATTCTTCTCCGTGGGATAATTTGAAGTTCGACGTAGAAGGAGTGGAAGAAGTTCGTCGTAAGTTCTTTGGTACTTTATATAATACCTACTCGTTCTTTGCACTTTATGCCAATGTAGACGGATTTGAGTATAAAGAAGCTGATGTGCCTATGGCAGAACGTCCGGAAATCGACCGTTGGATTTTGTCTGTACTGAATACGCTGATAAAAGAAGTAGATACTTGTTATAACGAATACGAACCGACTAAAGCAGGGCGTTTGATTTCCGACTTTGTCAACGATAACTTATCCAATTGGTATGTTCGCCTGAACCGTAAACGTTTCTGGGGAGGTGAATTTACACAAGATAAACTGTCTGCTTATCAGACATTATATACGTGTCTTGAAACGGTTGCTAAATTAATGGCCCCCATTTCTCCATTCTATGCAGATCGTCTGTATACGGATTTGATTACAGCAACAGGACGTGATAATGTAGTATCCGTACACTTGGCTGAATTCCCTAAATATCAGGAAGAAATGATAAATAAGGAATTGGAAACCCGTATGCAAATGGCACAGGACGTTACTTCTATGGTATTGGCATTACGTCGTAAAGTGAATATAAAAGTCCGTCAACCGCTACAATGTATCATGGTGCCGGTGCTGGACGAAGAGCAGAAAGCACATATCGAAGCTGTGAAAAGCCTGATAATGAACGAGGTGAATGTGAAAGAAATCAAGTTCGTAGACGGTGCGGCCGGTGTCTTGGTAAAGAAAGTGAAATGTGACTTTAAGAAACTGGGGCCGAAATTTGGAAAACAAATGAAAGCCGTAGCTGCTGCCGTTGCAGAAATGTCGCAGGAAGCAATCTCCGAACTGGAAAAGAATGGAAAATACACTTTGAACCTGAATGGAGAGGAAGCCGTTATCGAAGTCTCAGACGTGGAAATTATCAGTGAAGATATTCCGGGCTGGTTGGTTGCTAATGAAGGCAAGTTGACTGTGGCACTTGAAGTTACAGTTACCGAAGAGTTACGTCGTGAGGGTATTGCCCGTGAATTGGTAAATCGCATACAAAATATACGTAAATCAAGCGGTTTCGAGATTACAGATAAAATAAAAATAACAATCTCGAAAAATACACAAACAGATGATGCGGTAAATGAATATAATACTTATATTTGTAACCAGGTTTTAGGCACATCTCTTGAAATTATTGATGAGGTGAAAGACGGTACAGAGCTTAGCTTTGACGATTTCTCACTGTTTGTGAATGTGATAAAAGACTAATACTATATTGATTAACCTTTTAAAATTGTAAGATTATGGCAGAAAAGACTAGATACTCAGATGCGGAACTTGAAGAATTCCGTGCCATTATTATGGAGAAACTGGAACTAGCACAACGTGACTATGAACAGTTGAAAAAGAGTTTGATGGGATTGGACGGTAATGATACTGACGATACATCTCCTACATATAAAGTGTTGGAAGAAGGAGCTAATACGCTTTCCAAAGAAGAAACGACCCGTTTGGCACAACGCCAACTGAAGTTTATTCAGGGATTGCAGGCAGCTTTAGTACGCATAGAGAATAAAACGTATGGCATTTGTCGCGAAACCGGAAAGTTGATTCCGGCAGAACGCCTGCGCGCTGTTCCTCATGCGACATTGAGCATTGAAGCTAAGAACAGTGGTAAAAAATAATAGATAGCTACACAAGCTACGGGTGACGAGCTACAAGTAGCTGCGCAATGTTGACGCACGGCACTTGTAGCTCGTTATGTTTAATTTATAATGAACGCATGAAGAAACTATTCACGAAGGGAACAATCGCTCTGATCGTTATCTTTTCCGTATTGATTATCGACCAGATCATTAAAATCTGGATTAAAACTCATATGTACTGGCACGAAAGCATACGTGTGACGGACTGGTTTTATATTTATTTCACCGAGAACAACGGAATGGCTTTCGGTATGGAGATTTTCGGGAAATTATTCCTGACTACTTTCCGTATTGTTGCAGTTGCATTAATCGGTTGGTATCTATATAAAATTGTAAAGAAAGGCTTCAAAACCGGATATATCGTTTGTGTGGCTCTGATTCTGACCGGTGCTTTAGGTAATATTATAGATAGTGTATTCTATGGAGTTATTTTCAATGAAAGCACTCATTCACAGATTGCGAGTTTCATGCCGGAGGGCGGAGGATATTCCACCTGGTTCTATGGTAAAGTAGTGGATATGTTTTATTTCCCGATTATAGATACAAACTGGCCTGCATGGCTGCCATTCGTAGGTGGAGAGCATTTTATATTTTTCAGCCCGATCTTTAATTTTGCAGATGCTGCCATTAGTTGTGGTATCATTGCTTTATTACTCTTTTATAGTAAATATCTGAATGAGTCATATCATTCATTGGATAAAGGCGATAAAAAGGAAGTTGAGAATCATGAAAAGTAAGCTTCGGTTTCATCTGTGTTTCATCTGCATGCTTGCGCTTGCGGTAGCGGGATGTAAAGTGAAAAGACCTAATGACGTAATCCCGGAATCGAAAATGGAGAGTTTGCTATATGATTATCATCTGGCAAAGTCCATGGGAGATAACCTGCCTTACAGTGAGAACTATAAAAAAGCGTTGTATATTGATGCTGTTTTTAAGAAGTATGGAACTACGCAGGCTGTATTCGACTCATCTATGGTTTGGTATACACGCAACACAGAAGTTTTATCGAAAATCTATGAGAAAGTAAAGAAACGCTTGAAAGACCAACAGGACGAAGTTAATCATTTAATAGCTTTGCGAGATAAGAAACCGAAAATGACAGAACCAGGTGATAGTCTTGATGTATGGCCTTGGTTGCGTATGATACGTTTGACCGGGGAGATGATGAATAACCGTTATTCGTTCGTATTGCCTACCGATACTAACTATAAAGACCGCGATACCTTGGTTTGGGAAGTGAATTATCGTTTTCTGGAGCCAATGCTTGCTGATTCTTTGAGAGCGGTAGCTATGGGTATGCAGGTTATCTACGAAAAAGATACGATAAATCATCTGAAGACTATAACCCGCCCGGGAGTTCAGCAAATACGTTTATATGCTGATACGCTGGGAACTATGAAGGAAATTAGAGGTTTCATTTACTATCCGATGTTAGGCGAGCAGAAAGGGGGAACGCTATTAGCAGACCATTTCACTATGACTCGTTATCATTGCAAAGATACTCTCGCTTTTGCTGTTCGTGACTCCCTGAATAAGATAGAAGCTCTGAAAGCGGATTCTCTGAAAAAGATTTCGGAGGAAGAAGTGGTGGATTCCTTGCATAAAGTTGCCGAAGAACATAAAGAGGATGTCCAACGTTTGACGCCGGAAGAAATGAACCGTCGTCGTACAGGAACTCAACGTGAAAAGAAACCGGAACAGATCGAGGTGGAGCAACATATCCAGCAAGAGAGAATAGAACAAAGAAAGGAACGGCAAATGAATCAGCGCAGGCAGCAACAGCAAAGACGTCAAACTCGTTAGTGATATGAAACGATTTGCATCTCATTATTTATTCATGCCTGATGTTGGTTTTATAAAACAGCAGGTAGTGGAAATAACCGATGAAGGAGTTGTTCGAGATACATTTCCACTAACGGAAGAAATAGAGTCGGTTGAATGGATGCCGGGAGTAATTGTTTTGCTTCCTGCTGACCAGCTTGAAGAAATAAAAAACACTGGGATGATTTTAAAAAATATCCCAGTGTTTCAAATCAATCTTCCCAGTGTTTCGAATCAATCTTCCCAATGTTTGATGGAGTATCTGCATGAAGCGGAAAAGAAGGGGGAAGCCCTATTTCCTTATTTATTTTATCCTTTTGATTTTACTTCCATGCAGCCTGTCGACGGAACTCGGCACAGATTACTGCGGTAGCGATAGCCACGTTGAGAGATTCCGATGTCTCCTGACCTTCCGGATAATTGGGAATATATAATTTTCTGTTAATCAATGCAGCGACTTCTTTTCCTATACCATTCCCTTCATTTCCCATTACTATCAGGCCATTGGCAGATAATGGTTGCTCATACATATTTTTTCCGTCCAGAAAAGTTCCGAATATAGGAGTGTCTCCGAGTGAACGGATAAAATCGGGGAGGGAAGTATAATGTACTTTCACCCGGGCAATTCCACCCATAGTGGCTTGTATGGTCTTGGGA
>ENA-ORTG01002587-ORTG01002587.1-human-gut-metagenome-genome-assembly--contig:-NODE-2587-length-14137-cov-5.662974_pt1 | contig 14137 bp, 14 predicted proteins | sample MGYA00241906_ERZ509176 | MGnify/ENA primary metagenome ERZ509176 (study PRJEB26280, sample SAMEA2338811) | human gut metagenome | biome: human gut; feature: human-associated habitat; material: faeces...
GGTCACGCTGTACGGCTGTACGGACAGCAGCCTCTACCAGCGCATGGCGCACGAGCTGGTTGACCCTTGGATGGAGGAGGCCTCGCCCAAGAGGAGCAAGTCCGTGTTGATACGTCGTTTACGGGATTACGACCGTTGGTTCGGGCACGGGAACGGCGATGAATAAAAGATATGAGAGAAGAGAGAGAGACATGCGGCGTCCCTTCGGGCATCCGGCTGATGAACCTGTTGCGTGAGCGTTTGACAGAGATCATGGATCGTGAGCGTGCGAACCGAAACTCAATACACCTGTATTGCACGGGTCCCTACTGGGTAGCGTTCGAGCGTTCGGCCTACCAGCTGCATCGTGCGTTCCCGGATAGCGAGACCACTCCGTTGCGCCTGTTCGCCTACCCGTTCCCGATCGTGATGGTGTCCGTTACGGATCGCTCGCTCCGCTCATATACCCGCAAGCATATCTTGAGAAGAGACGGGTCGGATTACAAGCTATTGACCGTCCCCGGGTTTCCCTTGGCGGACTACCGTGAATGGCACGCCGGCGAGGTGGAGGGATTGCCCCGGTTAAGGGAGAATTAGATAAGGGCAGAAAAGAAACGGTCGGATCCCCCGGATGGCAATGGCCGTCTCTAGCGGCTAGGAGACCCCTTGGCTTTGGCCGATAGGCTGACCCCGCTTTAACATATACCACTCCGGCCGTCCGGTGGTCCGGCCCTTTTATAATTGAGAATTGAAAATTGAGAATTAAAGAGATGATAATAGCGGTAGATTTCGACGGTACGATCGTCGAGCACAAGTATCCGGCGATCGGTCGTGAGCTTCCTTTCGCCATCGAGACGTTGAGGAAATTGCAATCGGATCGGCATAAGCTGATCCTTTGGACGGTCCGTGAGGGCGGGCTCTTGGAGGAGGCGTTGTCCTTCTGCCGTGAGCGTGGCTTGGAGTTCTACGCGGTGAACCGTGACTACCCGGAGGAGGAGAGAGACCGGAACAACCACTTCTCCCGCAAGCTGAAGGCGGACGTTTTCATCGACGACCGCAACCTCGGCGGCCTCCCGGACTGGGGAACGATCTACGAGATGGTGACCAAGAGACTGTCCTATGAGGACCTGACGCGTAAATACGAGTCGGAGTACGAGCCGGAGAAACCCAAAGGTTTCCTGTCCCGCCTTTTCCGTTAAGTCCGTGTGATCCGTGTTTAAAGAAATAAAAACGATAACAAAATAATATGAAGATCAAAAGACTACTGTTCCTATTCTCGCTGCCCCTTTTGCTGGCGGCGTGTACGTCTTACAAGAACGTGCCCTACCTCCAGAACCCGGAGGCGGTGAACGATCTCGAGGGGACGCTTCCCCTGTATGACGCCAAGATCATGCCCAAGGACCTGTTGAGCATCACGGTCAACACGACGGACCCGCAGGCGGCGGCCCCGTTCAACCTGACGGTGCAGACCCCGTTGAACGCGGCCCTGACGAACATCAACACGACGACGCAACCCACGTTGCAGCAATACCTCGTGAACAACTCCGGCGAGATCGACTTCCCTGTGATCGGTACGCTGAGGGTCGGCGGCTTGACGAAGAACGAGGCGGAGAGCCTGATCCGTGAGAGATTGAGGCCTTACTTGAAGGAGGCGCCCATCGTGACGGTGCGCATGGCGAACTACAAGATCTCGGTCTTGGGCGAGGTGGCCCGTCCGGGCAGCTTCACGATCGGCAACGAGAAGGTGAACGTTCTGGAGGCGTTGGCGATGGCCGGCGACATGACGATCTACGGCGTACGTGACAACGTGAAGCTGATCCGCGAGGACGAGAGCGGGAAGCGCGAGATCATCAACCTTGACCTGAACAACGCCGGAATCGTGACCTCCCCGTATTATTATTTGAAACAGAACGACATCCTTTATGTCACGCCGAACGAGACGAAGGCGAAGAACTCCGATATCGGAAACAGCACGACGTTGTGGGTGAGCTCGATCTCGATCTTGGTCTCGATCGCCGGCCTGTTGGTGAACATACTTAAATAATTGAAAATAGAGAATTGAGAATTGAAAATTTAGAGAGATGGTGGACGATGGTATAAATACAAGCAATAATAATAATAACAATCCGGAGGGGGAGGATCGTGAGATCAATCTTTACGCCGTGTTTTTCAAGTATATGGTTTATTGGCCTTGGTTCGTGGCGAGCGTGCTGGCCTGCTGCATCGGGATGTACGTCTTCCTGCGTTACCAGACGCCGGTGTATAACGTCACGTCGTCGGTGCTGATCAAGGAGGACGAGAAGAAGGGGGCTAACGCCGCCAGCGGCCTTGCCGCCATACAGGACCTCGGCATGCTCTCGATGACGAGCAACTTCGACAACGAGGTCGAGATCCTGAGGTCCCGCACGTTGATCAAGAAGGTGGTGAGTGACATGGGCCTGTATATCGACATGGAGGAGTCGAACGCCTTGGGCTTCAACCCCCCGTTATACAAGAACTCCCCCGTTAACGTGTTCATCACCCCCGAGGAGGCGGACCGTCTGGTGGCCCCCGTGGAGTTGCGCATGCGCTACACGAAGGAGGGTCAGCTAACGGTGAGAGCGGAGTACAAGATCGACAAGGAGGGTGACGAGGAGACGATGGAGCAGGGCTTCGACAGGCTCCCCGCCATATTGCCCACCCCCGTGGGGGTTTTCAGTTTCACGGGCATGGATTCCATACCGGAGTTGGAGGGCGGGGAGATCGAGCTGGTGGCCCACGTCCATACGCCCACGTCCACTGCCGAGGCTTACGGCAAGGAGTTGAGCGTGACGCCCTCGTCCAAGACGACGACGATCGCCAAGGTATCCTTGAGGAACACGGTGAGGCGACGAGGCGTTGATTTCATCAATCGCTTGGTGTCGTTCTACAACCAGGACGCCAACGACGAGAAGAACGAGGTGGCGCAGAAGACGGCTGAGTTCATCGAGGAGCGCATCGGTATCATCAACGGCGAGCTTGGCACTACGGAGAGCGAGCTCGCTGCCTTCAAGCAACGCTCCGGCCTGACGAATTTGACGAGCGACGCCCAGATGGCGTTGCAGGAAAGCTCGAGGTATGAGCAACAACGTACGGAGAACGCCACGCAGATCAACTTGGTGCAGTATCTCCGCAATTATATCGACGATCCTGCGAACATGGACGAGGTGATCCCTGCCAACGTGGGCCTGCGGGATCAAAACCTCACCTCTGTCATCGACCAGTACAACACGATGATCATCGAGCGCAAGCGCCTGTTGCGTACCTCGTCGGACAGCAACCCGGCCATCATCAACATGAACGCCGGCATCGAGGCTATGCGCCGCAACGTGAAGACGACGGTGAACAGCGTCCTGAGGGGCCTCCAGATCGCCAAGGCGGACATCGACCGTCAGGCGAGCAAGTTCGAGAGCCGCATCAGCGACGCCCCGAGGCAGGAGAAGGAGTTCATGACGATCTCCCGGCAGCAGGAGATCAAGGCCACGTTGTACGTCATGCTGTTGCAGAAGCGTGAGGAGAACGCCATCACGCTGGCTGCCACGGCGAACAACGGCCGCATCATCGAGGAGCCGCTCGCCGATGAGCGTCCTGTCGCCCCGAAGAGGATGGTCTTCATGCTTGCGGCGTTGATCTTGGGCCTGGCGATCCCGGTGGGCATTGTCTACCTTCATGACCTGTTGAAATACAAGATCGAGAACCGTGAGGACGTTGAGGCGATCACGGGCGTGGCTATTTTGGCGGAGCTCCCGTTGGTCAAGAAGACGGGTGAGGGCTCGATCGTGGTGCGTGAGAACAAGAACGACCTGATGGAGGAGATGTTCCGGGGGTTGCGCACGAACCTCTTGTTCATGCTAGGCAAGGACGAGCGTGTGATCCTTTTCAGCTCCACGCAACCGGGCGAGGGCAAGTCTTTCGTCGCTGGCAACTTGGCGGTGAGCTTGGCTTACTTGGGCAAGAGGGTGGTGGTGGTCGGCATGGACATCCGCAAGCCGGGCTTGAACAGGGTGTTCAATATCTCCCGTAAGATGGAGGGCATCACGAACTATCTGAGCGACCCGGATCACGTGGAGTTGTTCGACATGGTCCAGCGATCCGATATCAGCCCTAACCTCGATATCCTCCCGGGCGGTCCCATCCCCCCGAACCCGACTGAGCTGGTCGCCCGTGACGTGCTGGAGAAGGCTATCGCCCGGTTGAAGGAACGCTACGACTATGTCATCTTGGATACGGCCCCTATCGGCATGGTTACGGACACGGCGATCATCGGCCGTGTGGCTGACATGTGCGTGTACGTCTGCCGTGCGGACGTGACACCGAAGGCCGGTTTCAACTACATCAACGTGTTGCGGCGTGAGCGTAAGTTCCCGAAGCTCGCGACGGTCATCAACGGCCTTGACATGAGCAAGCGCAAGAACAGCTACGGCTACGGTTACGGGAAGAAATACGGCTACGGCAAGGGATACGGTTATGGCTACGGCTATGGTTACGGTTTCGAGGCCGGTGACAAGAAGAAATAACTAATACGCAAATCATGCAAATAACATTACTACTACTGTCGGGCTTCCTTTTTTCCGTGCTGTTCGGGATGGTGATCATCCCGAGGATCTTGGTGATCTCCCACAAGAAACGGTTATATGATGTCCCGGATTCCCGTAAGGTACATACGACGCCGGTCCCCCGTCTGGGCGGCCTGTCGTTTTTTCCGGTGATCCTGATGTCCATGTTCCTTGTGATAGGCTTCCGCCTGTACTTTTGGGATATGGGCTCATCGAGCCTGTCGTTCAACATGCTCTATGAGTATCTCTTTCTGTTCGTGGGCATGACGTTACTCTATCTAGTGGGTGTCTGCGACGATCTAGTGGGTGTTGGCTACCGTTACAAGTTCGCCGTCCAGATCGTGTCGGCATTATTATTGGTACTGTCCGGTAATTGGTTCGGTTCCTTGGGAGGCTTGTTCGGTGTGTACTCGGTTCCCGCTTGGGTGGGGATCCCCGTCACGGTCTTTATCGTGGTGTATATCACGAACGCCATTAACTTGATAGACGGTATCGATGGCTTGGCCTCCGGTTTGTGCAGTATCGCCCTGTCGGTCTTGAGCGTGATCTTCTTTATCCGCATGCAGTATGTGTACGCCTTGTTGGCCATCTGTACGCTGGGAGTCCTCATGCCTTTTTGGTGTTACAACGTCTTTGGCAACGCAAACCGTGGCCATAAGCTCTTTATGGGTGATGCGGGTAGTCTTACGCTGGGTTACGTGATCAGTTTCCTGATCATCCACCAGTGCGTGTCGAACCAAGTCTCACCGGAGTTGCCAAATCCCTATATGGTGATCGCTTTCTCCACGGTCTTGGTCCCTTTACTCGATGTGATCCGTGTGGTGCTTCATCGCCTTCGTAATCATCGTAACCCGTTCTTGCCCGATAAGAATCATTTCCATCACAAGTTGCTTCGTACGGGTATGCGTGTACGGATGGTGATGGTGACGATTCTGTGCGTATCGATCTTCTTCATAGCGTTGAACTTGCTGTTGGCCAAGCGTATGAATATTACATACCTCTTGTTCTTGAACCTCTTCCTGTGGTCTCTTCTCCATCTGTCAATCAACAGGCTTATCTCCCGGAATCGGGAGCGGAGAGAGAGGGAGGAAGCGTCCGGTAAGAAATTCTGACAGCTCTTTGCCTGTTTTCTTGTAAGGATGACAAATAAAGCTTATATTTGGCTCATTAAAGCATCGCTTATGAAGACAAAGACCGAATATATACGATTGCTGCGTCAGTATATGACGGAGAATGCCACCAAATACGGCATTTCCCGTATGGGGATATTTGGCTCTGTCGCCCGTGGCGAGAACACGGAGCAGAGTGATATCGATGTTTACGTGGAGGGAAATCTCCATGGTTTCTTTGCGTTGTCTGGAATAAAGGCTGATTTAGAAGAGCTCTTGGGATGTCCAGTTGACATTGTCCGTCTGCGGGAAAGAATGGATACCTTTTTTAAGGATCGCATATTAAGTGAAGGAATCTATGTTTGAACGACTAATAGCTTATCATATACTAGAATTGCTGAAAAAATCGTTGGAGGAAATCATCCAGCGAAGCGAGAGGATACGGTTTGCGGATGACTTCCTCTCCTCGAATGAGGGGGTGATCTTGCTGGACAGCATTTGCATGAAATTATCGGCTGTCGGCGAGAGCGTAAAGAATTTGGATAAGATAACTAAGCGAGAGTTTCTCTCTAATTACCCTGAGATACCTTGGAAAAATGTGATGGGAGTCAGGGATGTTATCGTACATCATTACTTCGAGGTAGATGCGGAAGAAATTTTTCGTATCTGTAAAGAGGATGTTCCACCTCTTTTGGATACGATTAATAGGATGCTTCTCGATCTTCATCAGTAGATTATAGCTCCCTATACTCCTCCCTTGCGTCAAAGCAGGGGCAAGCCTTACGGATATAGGGGCTAAGTTGGTAATGTCCTAGGATGCGTGCCTTCGGGTAATCCCTTCGTAATTGCCGTAGCAGATCCATCAAGGTACAGCGCTGGGCGTAGGTCCGGGTATCGGCCGGACGGCCTTGTTCGTCGAGTCCTCCCTCGTAACATATACCGATACTTTTGTCGTTCCATCCGGCTGCGTGCGCCCCGATCTGGTTGACCGGCCGGCAGCGGTGTAATTCCCCGTCCCGTGTGATATAGAAATGATAGCCGATATCGGCGAATCCCCGTGCCTTGTGCGATGAACGGAGCGCCTCCATAGGAAAATCCCTGTCATATCGTGTGGCCGAGCAATGAATTACAAGGAGGCTGACCTCCCTGTAATTCTGGTAGAAACAATAAACCTTACCCATGATAATTGAAATTGAAAATTAGAGAATACAGGATTGGATGCCAAGTGCTCCCGCGATGGCGGTAGCTACGGCGATGATCACTTTGATAATGGTACTCCATACGGACTTTTTCATGAATTATGAATTTTAAATTATGAATTATGAATTAGGAATCCCGGCTGATATAAGAGGAAAGCTTGGCTTTCCTTTGGACGGCCTCAGCGGACGGGCGTCAAGCGAAGAGACCGCAGCGAGCGCCCGGAGCATCCCTGTCTGAGCGAAGCGAGTTGGGATGCGACAGCGAGCGTAGGTCTCGAAGTAGCCCGTCAGCGTCAGCCTTGACCTTTTGGTTACTTTTGGGTCAAGCCAAAAGTGACACGTTAGATCTCATCAGGCGACTCTGAATCCCCACCCCCAGCAGCCGGTTTCTTCGAGATATCCACGGTAGTCTCCCCAGCCTTCTCCGCACGGAGCACCGCTTGCTGAGCCTTGCGAGTAGCCACAGGTTGGAACTCCAGCCCGGCGAAGACATTCTTCAAGTCCTCGCCCGGTATATACTGGATACTAACCCCGGTGATGTTTGTAGATGTGAATTTCTCAAGACTCTCCGCCCCCTCGTTGAGGATCTGTAGACGGAATTTGCCTAAATCGCCGAAATCCACCTGCTTTCCCTCTTGGAGGGCATCGAGCAGGTTCTCGACGGTGGAGATCAATACCGCTACCACGTCCGCACGGCTGACGGTGGTTTGCATGGATACCCGGCGGCTCAGCTGCTTGAGCGATAACTCACCATTGATCTGTGCCGTGGCGTACGCTTTCGCCGGCTCGTCTTTCTTGATAGGGTTGGTCCGAAGGGACACGCTGTAATTTAAAGCCATAGATTTGATAATTAAAAATTGATAATTGAAAATTGAAAATGAAATCGATTTGTTTTCGATAACGAATGTACGACATTCGGTTTCCTCTGAAATGAATACCGCTGACAGCGGATGAATAAGGGAGATAAAAGAGGAGATATGCTGAAAAATAAACATCCGTATAGTTGTTCGTGTCGTATGTTTTAAGTATCTTTATACCAATAAGATAAATCTTAAAAATGCGAACGATATGCGAACAGGATATACACAAATCGACGAGTGGCCCGTGCGGCCCTATTCCAAGCGGGAGCTGGCCATGGCCTACGCCCCCGAGATCAGCCCCGTCTCGGCCCTGAACCGGCTGGCGGAATGGATGCGGTATAACGATCGTCTGACCCGGGAGCTTGGTGATACGGGCTACCGCCCGAGGCAACGGGTCTTCACCTCCCTGCAAGTGGAGCTGATCTTCCGTTACTTGGGTCGTCCTTGAGAGGAGACACCGCCACTCGTCGGTATAGGCGAGCGGCGATGTCGGTACTGGCATCAGACAACGCCAGTACTGGCGTAGGGCTGCGACGGTAGTGCTTACGGGCAATGACAGTAGTGGCATTTCCTTCATTCCTTCATTCCTTCGGGCGTCCCTCACGCACACACACGTGCGAGGAGAAAGCGTACTCGCCCCGTGCGGTCTTGATCAGTGTTCCCTTCTCCAGCATCCGTTTGAGGGAGGAGTCGAGTGTTTTCTCGGGTATGCCGTTCTTCGCTGCCTCCTCCACGGCCTGCCGACGGCAGAACATCATTGGGAGGGCATTGAATAAAGCCTGTTCAGGAGAGGTCTGGACAGGGACGGCCTCGGAGGTAGGCAGGAAGCCCAGCACATAGCTCGAATGGCGGTAAAGAGGCTCTATGAGCGTGAGTACGGCTTGGAAATCCTCGTCGGTGACCCGTAGGTCCAGCTTGGGGACGATACCATCCTTGATATTCTCGATGGGGATCTCTGGGGCGGGGGAGAGACCGGGGGAATTGAAAATGGAAAATTGAGAATTGAAAATTTTTTGTTGGGGAGGGAGGAATTTCTCCAAGGCTCTCAACAGGGCTACTATGCTCAGGATCCGGCAGGTATTGATGGCGATACGGGCCACGGCGCTTCGCATGGAACCTCCATAGGCGTAACCGGCGTGGGAAAATAACTGGGCGAACCGTTGGTTGAACAGCTCTTTCTGTTTCTCGGATAGCCTTAGCTGGATCGTTTGGACCGATCCGTTGATCAGGTCCAGTACCTGTTTCCATTGTGTTCCCCATGTGGCGAAGCGTAGGCCGTAATCCTCGCCGTCCGAATCGAATTGGTCCATCCACTCATCGATAGGTGGCATGAAATAGAATAACTGGCGAGAGAACAGGCCGTTCTCCGCCGAGGGGATCAGCGGCTTTACTTGCGCCGGGGTTCCACTTAGCAATACGCTGAGATAAGACTCATCGCATTCCCGGTACTCATGATTAGTACGCCGGTTGAAGGCCAGTCGCTCATGGTCGTGGCATTTACGCAAGGTATCGCTCCAATGGCCGTGATCCGCTCCGATGGCGGTACTCACGGTATCAGCCTCGGTCTCGCAGATCAGCCCCACGCCGTCGGCCTCTATGAGGTTCTCTAAGATACCGGTACCCGAGTTATCGCCGGCTATGAGGAACATCTTGAGGGGCGGTTGTTCCGGCTCGGGCGTCTCGGAGCGTTTCTTGCCGAGTGAGTCCCATCGGTTCTTTTCCTCCCGATAATTCTTTAGGCTGTCTTTGTAGCGGGCCATCATCTCCTCGTGAATAGGTTCAGCTAGGCGCCTGACCCATGTCAAGGCTCCTTTTCCGGAGGCGGGAGGCGCTACGATGAAGGTTTGTAGGCATGGGTACATGTATTTTTGTCCGTATAACACCCGTACCCGCTTGTTCAAGGTGCCCCCGAGTACGGTGAATACTCCCAGCAGGAGTATGTCACGCTGGGCGATGGAGTTTCCGCAATCGATCATCTGCTTGATGAACGGGGGCCACGGATAATCCGGGAAAGCGGGTGGCAAGTCCTCACGTGCGTACGTATGTGCGTGTGTGGGTGTGAGAGGGGCTTGAAGGTTTGAAGGATTCTTGTTCTCCCTCGGGTATTGGCGGAAGGTGTCGGCCAGTTGCTTGTCCGTTTTTACGCCGGCAATCTCGGCCCAGTGGAAAACGGAGCCTAATCCGTTGCGCCCGTTGCCCGCTTTGAGGGCGTGGTCGTATAGCTTGTCCGCTTCTTCGTAGACGTATTTCTCGGACAGGCGGCAGATGCGATGAAAGAACGTCCTTCCCGCTTCCCCGCAATCGTTGGCGGTGGCGAAGGCGATCGGCATATACTCTTGGTAAGTGGGAGCGATGTTCGCCCCTTGGTGTTCGATGGCGGCGACAAGCCGCTCTAAATCTGATAATGGATTCATTTGATTTATAAGTTATAATTTATGATTTAAACTGTCAACTGTCACTTGTCAACTATCAACTCTCCCGCAACTTAGCGGAGGGATCATGGCAGAGGAAACACGCCCGTGAGAGATCGGCGTTTGAGGCATCCGCATTCAATCCGTATTTCCATTTCAGGTATTCCCATGCCGATAGCCGTGCCTTATCAAAAGATTCCTCTATGGAAGCCTTGGGTGAGAGCCGGTAGGGGACGAGCAGTTTCACGCCTGTGGTGCTTGGGCTGACGAAAGCTAGGTCCGGTCTCAGTTTATTATCGGCGAACAAGGTGTCTCGCCAGTGGAGGGTTTCCTCCGGCGAGGGGAGATGGTCGATATCGATGACAAACTCTCCGGAAAGGAATAACAGGCGGTCTTCCTTGCGATAGGAGAAGACCCCGGCCGGTGTGACGTATGGCAGTAAGTTTTGCTTCAGTTTGCGGAACCGTTTCTCATCGCTCAAAGCGTCCTGTACGCTGAGCGTTCGTTCTTTCAGCCACTCGTTGGAGGTGATATAGGTATGCAACTGTTTGACACTGGTCACGCCGCTCGGCACTTGATTGGAGATGGGGGCGTTGAAAAAGGACATGATACATTCTTTCATTAACTCGTTTGATTTAAAGTTTAGGCTGGTAAAGGAAAGGTAAAAGAGTGAGAAAAAACGGTCCGGTAAGTTATTTGCACCTATCGGTAAGTTATTTGCGCATAAAAGTAATTCGGTGACAGGAAAAAGAAGAAGATATGAGTGAAGAGAAAGCGAGCCCGTGTGTGCTGCACATCCATGGCGAGAACATACAGGTGCTGCCCAACGCCATGTTTGCCATTCAATATATTTGCTTGGACCCGGGAGAAAAGCCGGAGGTCGTTTCGGAAAAAGACGTGAGGCCGGATCCGGAGCCGTGTGATTTATTAGCCTCCTATATCCAAGACGAGGAGGTGCGTCACGACTTCGTGAAGCGAATCGCCCAATGCCCGGATGTGGCCACCCTCTGCCAAACGGTGCTGACCGACCTTTTCAACGAGGTCTTTTGCGACTGCGTGGAACCGGCCAAACTTATCAAGAGCAAGGAATTCATCAACGCCATCATCCCCCTGCTCCCCTTCAAGCAAGGCAAGAGCTTGCGCAATATCCGGCGGGCGATCGTGAAGTATGTGCTGGGGGAGGGGTAGAGAGACTGCATATTTTGATATTTAGAGGAGAAATGTTTGCGATAAAGGAGAAAATGGATATATTTGCCTAATAAAGAAAATGAGTTATGAAAGTGATGATTGCACCTGATATGAATATACCGAATATGGATACTTATTGGAGTATCCTTAAAAACTTGAGTTCGGATATGAAGTTAGAGCTAATATCCCGGCTTTCTAAATCATTGTTAAGCAAGGATCAGTCCATAGATGATAATTGGGCCTCGCAATTTGCCGGGGAGTGGAAAGATTCCCGTTCCGCTGAGTCGATCATAGAGGATATCCGAAATTCACGAACCTCAAATCGTGAAATAGAACTGTGATATGAAGAAATACCTTTTGGATACGAGTATTTGTGTTTTTCTGTTCCGTCGTAAATATGGAATCGTATCAAAGAGAACCTTGATTTGATAGATCGATTTATTAGGTTGATAAACATTGTACCTTTTACAGACTCCATCGAGTTCTACGCTCAAGAAAAGAATCGCCTTCGTTCGTTGGGTGTATCCATAGAGGATTTTGATTTGCTCATAGGTTCAGCAGCCTGTAGCGGCAACTTGATCCTAGTTACAGATAATGTAAAGCATTTTGCGAATATAAAGGGATTGGCTATTGAGAATTGGGTAAAGCGATAGTTTCCATTAAGCAGACTGGAACTCATAATTGGATATTTATTTGTTCCATTGCCATTATTCTATTTTCTTATGAAGTCGAGACAAGAGATCCTAACGTTATTGAGAGACTTTAATATTCGTCAGGCCGAAAAGTATGGAATCTTTTGATATTGACGCAAGCGTAATATTTTATAGCCTTCAAAAGGAGGCCTCAGACTTGTACTCCACTATTTGTGTTATGCTGAGCGATTTGTCTCGGTAACTTATCTCTATAAATATAGTTTAAACTCATTTTAAATTAAGACACTGGATTTTTGTCCTGCTGGTTTGTCGGCGGGATGGGAGAGGTTTGTGTGCTTATCTTTATGCCTAGTACATCAGAGAATAATAAGCGAATAGCGAAGAATACGCTGTTCCTCTATGTACGTATGCTCTTGATCATGGGGGTGACGCTGTACACGAGTAGGGTCGTGTTGCAGGTGTTGGGGGTAGAGGATTTCGGTATTTATAACGTGGTGGGGGGAGTGGTCTCGATTATGGCTTTTTTATTTCCAGTTTGTCCAATGTCTCTCAGCGTTATATGAATATAGGATTAGGGAAGCAAGATATTCGAAGTAGAATATGCTTTTCGACAGAGTTTTACTCTAATGTGCCTGTTGTCTGCTATGTTATTACTATTAGGTGAGACATTGGGATTATGGTTCGTTTGCAATAAACTGGTAATACCACCGAATCGGATGGTAGCGGCTCTTTGGGTATATCAGTTTTCTTTGGTCTCTGTCCTTTCCGCTATCAATCAAGTTCCGTTGATGGGAGCGATCGTGGCGCACGAGCGAATGAATATGTATGCGTATTTAGGTCTGTTTGAGGCTTGCGCTCGATTACTAATTGTGTATTTCTTGAAGATTTCCGGAACAATTGATTCTTTAATTCTTTATGGAATGCTGACAGCGTTAGTTTCCATTATCACTTGGTTACTTTATGCGATTTACTGTATCAGAGTTTTCTCCGAATGTAAATTACGTTTTTATTGGGATCATTCTTTAGTGAAAGACATGTCACGATTTATTGGCCAAAATTTATTTGGATGTTTCGCTTGGTCGGCTGGTGTCCAAGGGACTAATATTCTTTTGAATTTGTTTTTCGGTCCTGCGGTTAATGCGGCACGGGCCGTATCTGTACAGGTGAGCGCTGTGGTTACACGTTTTACCGAGAATATAATGACTGCGGTTAAGCCACAAATTATTAAATCGTATGCGTCAGGAGATAGGGAGTATATGATAGTCCTTATACAGAAAAGTTCGAGATATGCTTATTTTCTAGCAGCTATATTAGCGATTCCGGTGATGGTAGAAATAGAGTTCATATTGGAGATCTGGTTGGGGCAGGTACCAGAGTATACGGTTGCATTTACTCGTTTAGTTTTGTGTGAATCGTTGATAGGTGTTTTCATACCACCTCTTTGGATAGCGGCGAATGCAACGGGGCGTATTAAGAATAACCAAGTGTATGGGCGTATGTTTACGTTATCCATTTTGCCAATAAGTTATATGCTTTTGAAAGTACAACAGGATCCGGTGATACCTTTTCTTGTGGCGATTATTGCGAATATTGGCTATTGGTTATATTGTTTGTATGATATACATATTCAAATACGATTAGATATAAGGCGTTATTTGAAAGAAGTAGCTATGCCGGGATTTTTCTTATCCTTGATTTTGTGGTCTGTAGGTTCTGTTCAAAGTTGGATGATACCGGAAGATACTTTCTCTCATTTTTTATTAGCGTTCGTAAGTATGTTGATCATTGGTATATGTGTTGTTTATTGTCTTTTGAGTGTAGGAGAGCGGACTATATTGCAAAAGTATATTCAAGGATTATATGGTAAATTAAAAAAATAGCGTGGTGATTTGGGTTAATGACGGTAGTTTAAAGTTCACCTTACTTCTCTGTTTATGGAATATGAGATTGTAACTAGTATTTTAAGTAGATATGATACCAAAGAAAATTCATTATTGTTGGTTTGGAGGTAATCCTTTGCCTCCATTGGCGGTAAAGTGCATAGAATCGTGGAAGAAATATCTTCCGGACTATGAGATAAAGGAGTGGAATGAGAGTAACTTCGACTTGAACTATAACGACTATGTTTGTGAAGCGTATGAAGTTAAGAAATGGGCTTTTATAA
>ENA-ORTG01002594-ORTG01002594.1-human-gut-metagenome-genome-assembly--contig:-NODE-2594-length-14108-cov-3.707251_pt1 | contig 14108 bp, 15 predicted proteins | sample MGYA00241906_ERZ509176 | MGnify/ENA primary metagenome ERZ509176 (study PRJEB26280, sample SAMEA2338811) | human gut metagenome | biome: human gut; feature: human-associated habitat; material: faeces...
CACCGAAGACGAATAAGTAACGACAGAATAATTCTACGATAAGTTTACGAACTTTATCCCCTGGTCTAAACCCTTTCTCCTCTAAGAAGGAACAACCAAAATATTGCGCTACCTCTCAAATGGGCTAATTCTTCCCGCAGACGTTTCATAGCCCGGTAAAGCTGAGCTTCCACCGTACGTACAGAGATTCCTAATTCAACCGCGATTTCCTGGCTTTTTTTACCGGAAAACCGGCTGAGAAGAAATATTTGACGACATTGGAAAGGCAAACCATCGATTGCCCGATTTATTTCTTTAAACACGATTTCCTGATTTTCTTTATCTATAAAATACTCTATGTTGTTTTCATCTTTAGAACCCTGTTTTTGAATAAATTCCCAGAAAGCCAATTTTACTTTTTCATGTTTTAACGAATTGAGAGCAGCGTGATAGACAGAGCGATACAAATAAGCCTTCATCGATTCCCGGATATCGATCTCTTCCCTTTTTTCCCACAGCATACAAAATAAATTCTGTACAAGGTCCTCCGCCATATCCCGATCCCTGACAATAGATTCGGCATAAAGACACAAACGCACATACCACATCCGGAACAATTGTCCAAACGCTTTCTTATCTCCCCTGACAATTGCCTTTATCAAAACCTCTGTATGTTCATTTACCTCCATGGATTCCAGAAAAACGTCGATTAATTTAGTCGAAAGTTTATAAAGTTCATATATTTTATAAAGTCCTTGGACCCTGCGGGCACTTGGCCAATTGACAAGGAATAATTGACAACCGACAAGGATGAACCACTGCCTTAATTTTATTCTATTGAATTATAAATCAATGGATATACGTTTAATTTTTCTTTTTGCTTTTCTTTATTAATCTATTTTTTCGTGGAAGTGAAGCTTCCAATAATTGTCCATCGTCCATTGACATCTGTCCATTATTCTTTTTGCGGGTTTCCGCAAAAAGAATCGACCTTTTATTTTCCCTGCATATACCCCTTTTTCCTGGTAGCCATATCCACCGCTTTATGTCCGGCAGCAAACCGGGCATGTTGGATGAAGAGTTGCTGAACAGTTGGATTTTCTCCCAACCCTTTCAGGTAAAGATTCACTTTATAACCCTGTTTTTCAAGATTTTCCTTCCATTCGCCTGCTATATCATTTTTAGCATGATCTCCGGCAACAAACATCAGGGGGGCCAAAGTCAATGTTTTGGATTTTCCGTTTTTCAATAGCCGCAAAGCGTCTTCGTATTCCGGATACCCTTCTACAGTTCCGACATGATATTCCGGATGTCCTTCCGCTTTCAGCATATAATCGAACATAGCATACGAAGCTGTTGCAGGATCGGGTGTTCCATGGCCCACCAATAATTTTTGTCCACCTCTATCAGCCTGATTCATGGCCTCTGTAATTGCCTTCACAACCACGGCATAATCCTCAGGAGCATACAACAAAGGATTTCCGACACGAATATCTTTAAAATTCAGCGAAAGCCCTTCCACTTCGCGACGCAATTCTTTCATCTCGGTACCTTCGATTATATTCGTAGATTGTATTAAAATATGCGTATAACCTTGTTCATGCAGCTGAATGAGTGCCTGGGCCGGATTCAGGCGTTCTACTCCCCTTTCCTTCAATTTCTTCAGGATAATCCGGGAGGTCCAGGCTTCCCGGACTTCGATACCTGGAAAAGCTTCTTTCATCTTTGCATTGATTGCATCGATTGTCAAAACCCGGGTATCGTCATGAGTGGTACCGAAATGGATGATCAGGATGGCAGCCTTATCCCGCTCTCCTAAATTTCCGAAAAGATCCGATTTTATAAAATTTTCATCGGAATGGGCCATACACACCGGCCCGATAAACAACGCTATTACTAAAAACAAATATTTCATATGATTATCATTTTATTTTCAACGATCCAATATACCTCTTATCCTGCAATTAGTTCGGACTGATCCTGTTATTTGTACCGACACATAACCGATGGCAAATAACCCTAGCGTTACCAGCATACACCATTTTTTCATGAAACGATTAAATTAAGACATTAATAATAACTTTTCTGACCCCGGAAAAGCTTTATTACCTATACAATCATGGCAGGTCTCCTGACTTACCCCAGAAAAGCAACCTTCCCATCCTTACATCCGGACAGTGGTGTAAGACGCTTTTCTACACACAGGGTTCACAGTAGCGGGCACTGTTCCGGATTCCAACCGGATTCCCTATTCTCCATCAACTCTATACAAAATCGATGGCACTCAGATATCATATTTACTAAACAAAAATATCATAGTAATGCATATTTGTCAAGCAACTAACAGACGATAAAAAATTATTATTAGTAAAGCTTTGATCAAAGAATATATCCATACGAACCATACGAACGATTCCTCTGGTGTAAATGATGTGATTTTGTGTCGCCAATAAGAATAAAAATGCAAAATCAATTTCAACATCGAACAGTTCAGTACTGGTGTACCATCTATCTGCACTTTGGACAAGGATCTTTGACGCTGTCTAACAATGCACGTCAAAAGAGCTATCTGACTTCATTTGAAATCAGATAGCTCTTTTCTCGTGAATAATAAAATTCTGTTGCCAAATCGTTGCCACAAAGGGCATCAAAGCTCAAAAAGTCTGGTGTTTACAGGCTTTTTTCGACCTCTGAAATCATTCCCACTCGAGCGCCAGACCTTAATTTCTCGTGATAATATGCACTGATAGTGCGCTTTTCGTCCACATATTCCACACATTTCAAGCTATCCGTAGCGTCTACAAGAATTCTGTAGCCATTTTGTAGCCACTGACTACAATGCAACCTCCGCCGGCTGATTCACCTCAAAGCCACTCGGAACTATCGAGTTCAAATAATACATGGAGGTTTGCAACATGGAAAAATACATCTACGACAACAGCAACGGCCTTTGGTATGAGCTGCATGGAGATTATTATCTGCCGTGTCTGGTCATCCCGGAGGAAGAAGTACACACCATCGGTATCTGGGGCAGAAGGCACCAGCAGTACCTCACAGAACATCGTCCAATCATTTACTCCGATCTGGTTCTCAGCGGCAAGCTGTACAGCTATCTTGCTGACATTGATACTCAGGCTCGAAACAGGCTCGACCTGCTTGTAACGCAGCTGGCAGAGAAAGAAGGCATCAACGAGTGCCTGAAGGCGCAGGATCAGCTGGCATGGGTCAGAGCCATGAACAACATCCGCAACCGTGCAGAGGAAATCGTCCTCAAAGAATTGATCTACGGGGAGGATGCAGTATGAGAATCCTTGAAGAATTCTGGTACAGCAATATCGAGCCGACAGAGTACGACACATCCTCCTGTAAGGAGTACAAGAAATTGCTGGAGCTGATCTGTCGGAACGAAGAAAAGCTCCAAGCCACCATGACGGACGCGCAGAAAGAACTGTTCTCCCGCTACAACGATGCCGTTCGTGAGCACCAAATGACAACCGATTGCCTGATATTCCAGAACGGTTTTAAGCTGGGTGCCAGGATAATGCTGGAAGTCATGGAAGAATAACAGTAACGGAGATCAGCTGGGCAGAACACTATCTGCTCGGCTGACCCATGTTAAGCGCTATTTTTCCATGTCATCAGTGGGGCAGTTATAATTCATCCCTCAATAGCAACCCATCTTGGAAAAGTATTGCATCCCCGAATTCCTTAAACATACGATATGTTTTTGTGTTTCTTCCCAACTCATCCCATTCAGCCATTAGAATGTTCGGGAACAACAAAATCTGAGCTGTCCGATTATCGCAATACAAGTAATAGTAAAGTGCAGACATTCCGGCATACGGATCAGATCTAATATAGTTCATCCCAATATTATACGCAACAATGCGCTCAACAGCATTGGATAAACAATCAGGAAGCGGGTGATAAGCTCTCTCAAACTGACGAACAGTTAAAATTTCAACCGACTCAGGAGGGTAATCATACTGTTCAGGATTGCGGATTTCATTTTCAGCAAAGACTCGCTGTTCAATGATTTGCTCTTCCTGGAACTGAGAATTCTTGATATATTCTGTCAATCCATTCATGCCATACTGTGTATAGTAGCCAAGAAATAAATCCATGTATTGACGCATGCGGATGTCTTTTTGAGGTGTTTTTAGAACTTCGTAGTTTCTATCCACGGGCCAATTAATCGTGGTAATTGCTGTGTTAAAAATTTCCGATACATTTTGCAAAGAATAAAACAATCTCAAATTCATATATCGAGGTCCCGCTGTATTCCCTCCGTGCTTGTATGCAGCATACGGACCAAAATATACGACAGGGATTCGCTGTTTTGCTGCCGCAACAAGACGCCCGAATCGTTGACCAACATTATGTCCGCTCGGAACCTCAACAGTTCGCTCCAAAACAAGGATGATACGTCCATTGTGCTTCAGAATAATATCCGGTCGGTCATATATCAACACTTGATCAATTCCTAATCTTGCTTGCTCACGTTTAGAATTTGGAATCACCACAAAGTTTGCGTTGGAAAAGCAGTTATGGAGATTTTTGAACCACATTCCTTCTTGTAGCGAATCACAAAAAATTTCATACATTTTGATCACACTCCTATTCTTTATCTATTTGGTCTTGTAAAATAAAGTGAAGTTCTTAACTGCTATGTGATTGACATATATACAATGCTATGCTATCATATGATATGAAAGCATTCTTAATTGGAGGAGCTATGAAAGATCGCATAAAAGAATTAAGAACGACCTTTGGATTAACTCAAGTAAAGTTCGCTAAAATTTTAGGTGTCTCTGTTGCCTCTTTAAGAAGATGGGAGGCTGGAGATGCATTACCTTCGCCCATGGCTGTCGCCCGAATTGAAGAGGTTTCAAGATATACAACGGAGCAAATCTTACAAGAGTATGCAACATTAGAAGAACCTGCAGTAAAATCTTCTGATGATGCATATAAAGTAAACTTTTTCTGGAAAGGGAAACAGCACGAAGCTGTCTGGATGCCCTATGTAATTAACGGCCCAGCAGACCAGTTAGATTTTTATAATCTGTTATTAAAAATCCAGGCTGATTCTGAATTTGATATCGACGATACTACATATTTCAAACGATTTTCGATGCTAAAATCGGTAGATGGTGTTCAAACAAGTCAATATCTTTTAGAAAAACCCAGCCATAATGCAAAATGCTGGTCATCTGATTATGGTACTCATGGATTCCATCGCTATGTCGGGCGTTTTCCTTCTCACCTGATTCGCTCGCTCATTAATGCGTTTGGAGCCAATGAAAATGATGTTATTTTAGATCCCTTCTCCGGTAGCGGCACTACATTGGTTGAATCTCGAATGTTGGGTATACCTGCAATAGGAATAGAGATTTCTCCTTTGTCTGCAATGATTTCCAGAGTAAAAAGTCAATTTAGCTCAACACCAATCAATGGAGCTGAATTAATTGACTCCTTGTCCCAGTTCTATAACATGAAATGGGAGGATTTCTACAACCAGCACAGCGCAGACTCAATCAATCACCAAGATGTACTAAATAGACCCGGTAATGCCATCCCGGAATTTGCAAATATTGAGCGCTGGTTTACACCTGAAGCTCTTTTAGGCACATCCATTGTTGTCGAATACATCTTATGCCAGAAAGGCTATGTGAAAGATTTCTTAACCATAGCGCTTTCAGCTAAAATGCGCAGCATTGGCAATGTCGATGTGGATGTTGTTCGAGCCGAGTATCGCAAAACCCCTCGTGAAAATGTTAATGTCTTAAAACTAATGAAGTCCCAAATTCAGAAGATGCTCAAAGGGATTAATGATACTCTCTCTTATTGCTCAAATGTTTTGCTTGATGAGTCGAGTGTACAAGTCATCGAAAACAATGTTCTCGCTACGGATTTGCCGGATCACTCTGTTTCACACATTATTACCTCGCCTCCCTATGGCGTAGAATCTTTAAGCTACCTCCGCACTCATCTGCTATCCTTCAGAGCCCTCGAACCGATTTTGGGTGTTGATCCATATAATTTCGGTGAAAATGTAATCGGTTCCGAATATTTAGACGGCGCTATACCAGATGTCAATGCGTTCAGGGTTAAAAATGTGAGCAGTACTTATTTGTCCTTTTTCTCTAAGATGCTTTCGACAAGCAATAGCAACAAAGATCTTAAACGCATCACGATGATGATGAAGTTTTTCGAAGATATGTATTGCTTGATCGAAAAGTTTTCTCATTGGATCAAACCGAATGGACATGTTGCCTTTATTATCGGAAACAAAAAACTTGGAGACGAAATTATTCCTACGGATACCATCATTGATGAGATATTTACATCTTTTGGTTTTGCCTCCGATGGCTCTATCGCTCACAAATTAAAAACCAACAACAGTAACTCGCAAGTTCCATGGCAGGAACGTATCATCGAAAACGAATTCATAATGCTATACACTAAGGAGACACAATGAAAATAACTGAAAGCTATGTACACGTAGCAATGCGTGAATTTCTAAAGAAAGAAGGATGGCTTTTAATTGCCGGCGAATATCCCAATGGTTCTGATGATGAATTGAACGTACTCAGCATTTCAGATCCAACCGTAGCAAGGGATCATAGCCCTGACCCGAGACGCCACAGCAGAGGAGAAATTGTTCCAGATTTAGTGGCATACAAAAACGGGACCATATTGATTGTTGAAGCAAAGCCTAAATATTCTTTAGACGACAAATACAAACTTATTGACCTTCTTTCCACGAAAAAGAATCGATTAATTGCTTCGCTAAAAGATTTTTCTTCTGGAAAGAAGCAATTCTCGCACATTAACTATGACAATGTAAACTATGTTCCAGTTCTCGCCTTCGGAAACCCGACATTCTTGCCGCCATGCGAAGATATTAATTTCGGGCACATTTATGTCAAATCAATTTCTGAAGTAAGGATGATTTTCTGGTAACTCCTTCCTACGAGGTTAAATATGACAGATAATTCTTTAATAGAAAAAATTGCTTCAATAGATTGGGAATTCTCGGATGCAGACACACAATACTTAACACACAATATCCATCGCTATTCCGGTAAGTTTATTCCTCAAATTGCGCAAAAAGCAATTCAGTTGCTAACTAATCCAGGTGACACTATTCTGGATTCCTACATGGGCTCCGGTACAACATTGTTAGAAGCCCAGTTATCAAATCGAAATGCTATTGGAATTGACTTGAATCCGTTGGCAGTCCTTATTAGCCAAGTAAAAAACTTGCGAATATCTGAAAATGGCTTTAATGATATTTCAACCATTCTGATACCGTACGTTTCTGATCTAAGCAGTAATGGGCAGTTGTCTTTTACAAGCCAGACAACCCATGATGATCTTATTCAGGATCAATTTAGTAAAAATACTTGGCGCTTGACAGATGATTGGAATCGAAAGTGGTATCAACCCGCAGTTTTAGAGCAGTTGGTAAAGATATACAGCTGTATTGAAATTTTACCATCTGAATGCGCTAAGCAAATTGCCCAAGTTGCGTTTAGTGATGTTTTGCGCAAATCCAGCAACGCAAGCAGTAAATACCCAAATGTAATGTATGACAAAAACCATAAAGAGAAGCCCTTGCCTGCTAAATCCTTTTTGGAGAATATCTATTCTATCATGTCTTGCTTAAATGAATTAGCCGGTGCAACAGCAGATAAAAATGTAGATATTCAAATTCTGCAAGGAAACAATTTGGATTTGCCGTTGCCAAATGAAAGTGTGGATGCAATAATCACACACCCTCCATACATTGCAGCAGTTCCATATGCTGAGTATGGATGCCTTAGCCTGAATTGGTTGGGCCATGACAGCAAAACATTAGATGCAGAACTAACTGGCGGCAAAAGGCATTCTTCCAAAGTGGTTGACAACTTCTCTGCTGATTATGAACAATACTTTTTGGAAAGTTACAGGGTTCTTAAACCCAGTAAATATATGTTTATAATGGTTGGCAATCCTGTATCGCATGGCAAAAAAATCCCGCTTGATCAAATGAGCATTGAATTTGCCCAGCGAGCTGGCTTTAAACATATAACTACTGCTATCAGAAAAGGTCAAAATCGCAGAGGCAATAAAATGGGCGAAGAATACCTGATCTTTTTCCAAAAGCAATAAACTATATCACATTAAAGTATAGCATAGGATGACGATATAATCAAATTTGAAATCCAAGAAAAACCCCCACTTACTCATGTGCCTATGGCATAATAGTAAGTGGGGGTTTGTTAATTACCTTTCACTTTCTTTTTCATTTTTCTGAACATCTTTTCTCTTGTGATTCGCAAAGTAATTCCACAGGTTATTGCGGGAAATCACATCCTCATAGGTGCGAATCCTCTTGCGGAGCCGATCGTTTTCCTGCTCCAGATCCGCTGTGCGGAGCTGTCCACGAACGGATTTGTATTGCGCCAATTCTTCCTTAACCGCTGTAAGCTCTGCCACCAGAGATTCGATTTTTGCTTTCATATCCGCAATGGTTCTCTTGGCTTCCTTCAGGAGCTTTTTCAGCTTTCCTTCCTGCTTTTCCTGCACCACATATTTCTGTGCTGCTGTCACCAGCGTCTGATAGTCCTCACGCTCTACAGCCACCTTTGATGTCAGCGGCAGAGGTTTGGCTTCGATCTGCTCCACTGCCTGAACGGAAACCTGCTTCTGCTGGACACACTCAAGGGTCTGTTCCAGTTCCGCAATTTCCTCTTTGCGTTTCTCACGCTTAAACTCCAGAACGCTCAGATGCTCCTTGTGTTCACCTTTCTGCTCCCATTCGATACCATGCTCCAGCATAATTGCTGCAAGTGCTTCTTTCTCTTTCTGCACCCACAAATCACGCTCTGTCAGAGAACGCCCCTCTCCGGTGATTCCTTGATCGGCAAGCGCCTGTTTCAGAGAAACACGGGTGGATAGTCCTCGCTTACTTCCGGTGGTGAACGGTATGAAGTCGATATGAAGATGTGGTGTAGCTTCATCCATGTGGAGATGAGCTGAGTACACATGGAGCTGCGGATTTCGTTCAAGGAAGCTGTGATAGAACTTGTCCAGGATGGTCTTTGCCAGCTCACCATTTTCTCCGGCAGCTGCCATATCATCTTTGTTTCCTGCTTGGAATATCACTTCATAAAAAGGCTTTTCCTGATCGCCGTTACAGATTTTTTCGTAGTAGTTTTCAATGCGGCGGTCTTTGCGTTTCTGCTTGGCATTGTATTCTTCCTGAGCCGCATCGAACAGTTGGTGATATGCTTCCTCAATCGGAGTGTAGCAATATTCGATGTTCAGATGAGTTCGTGTCTGATCAACATTTTCTGCGAAGTAGGTACGGCGGTTGTGAGCAACCACACCGTCACCGGACATAGCGCTGATTGTTCTTTTTATAGGCGTCACCTCCAAAATTGCGGTAGTTTATCGAAACTCGTTTTCGCCGCTCGGCGGCGGGTTTTGTTACTTTTGTCAAAAGTAACGTAAAAGCACTTTTGACACTACGCATCAAAAGCGCATTGCGCTCTCCGAGGGGATATGCGGCTCCTGCGGGAGCCTATGCCATGTTTGCAACCTGTACAGGTTCTACGAAACACGGCACGGTCGCTGCCTGTCCTACAGAACATTCACCGACCATCGTCTGAGAGAAACTGCATCCATTTCTCTCAGACTGTCCGCTTCCAATCTGCGGATTTTCAGCGGAGACGGGAGATGCGCTGGGGTCTGTGTCAGCCAATGCTTTGCCTTGTCTGCCATCAACAGGAGCGTGCCACGCTCCTGTCATAACTCCCAAGGAGAAGTAGTCCAGCGGTAGCTCTGAGGGATGCCACGCTCATCCAGATAACGCTGACGGGCTTCCTCTCGTTCTTCTGGGGTAAGGGCAGTCTTGTACTTGGCATACAATTCATGCCTTACCATGGCTTCCAGCTTTTGCTCCAAGCCATGACGGATTTCATCCTCATAATCGTCATCCATCATCAGATGGTACTGAAGCAAAGCCAGAAATAAATCATAGGGAATTTGTACATTCTTCATTTCTGTTCCCTTCCTTTCCGTGTCGGTGGTGACGATGGTGACGGTGTTTTAGACACCGCCACCACTCTCAAAATCATCGTCACAACCGTCACGCATCGTCACGCTGGGGCGAAACTCGCTTCAAGATAATCCTTCTTCCGGCATGTTTGCGTACAGGCTCGTAATCAATCTGATACTCATTGAATAACCTCGCCTTGTTCACATTCAGATGCTTTGTCAGCAGATTGGGCTTCATATCCAGCTTCACTACTTCTGCCAGTTCCGTCGGACTGCCATCCCACTCTGGACATTTCTCAGACACCATATCCGCAACCTTTTCCAGAATAGGATCGGGTGGTGCTTTCCATAGTTCCGTTTCTGCTCGTTCCAGTTCCCAGGTCAAACGCTCCATATTCTTTTTCAGAATAAGCTTTTGCTCTGGCTGATCTCGTCCAGAAACTTCCAGAGCTGCGGTATCTCCGGTGCGCTTTTCTTTCTCCAGAATAAACGCTCCATCCGCAGCACCCAACAAGCCGTTTGTTCCAGAAATGCGTTCAAAACGATCATCGGCCTGTTGTTTTCTTGTGTGATGCACCAACAAGAGAGAGACACCTGTCTGGTCAGCAAAGTGTTTCAACTGACCAATGATTTCATAGTCATTGGCATAGCTGAACTTATCGCCGCCAGCTTCCCTAATTTTCTGCAAGGTATCAATGATAATCAATCTGGTGTCCGGATGCTCCGATACAAAGCGATTAAGCTGTTCGTGAAGCCCTGCGCCGAGCTGCTTGGCGCAAGTTGCGAAGTGGAGGGCATCTGTACCCTCTACTCCGAACATACGGGACAAACGCTCCTGCAAGCGTCTGTAATCATCCTCCAAGGCAAGATATAAAACCGTACCTGCATGGACAGGATAATTCCAGAGCGGTTGTCCTGTGCTGACATGATAGGCAATCTGAGCCATCAGAAATGACTTGCCGACCTTCGGTGCGCCTACAAACAGATAAGTTCCCGGATAGAGCAATCCATCAATAACAGGCAATCTGCTCTCATATACTGTGTCATACAGCTGGCTCATGGTCATGGTTGCCAAATAGGACGGCTCTGCCATTCGCTGCATCTGACGAAGAATTTCCTCCATATTTTCATCCGCGGGATTGATTTCTTCGCTTTCAGTTGCTATAATTTCATTACTTACATAGGAAAGCGACTGTTCCCCATCTGCGCCAACAGATGAAATCGGGACGGTCGTTTTTTCTTTTTCTCTCATCAAGCGCTTTTACCCCCGATTTCCAAGCCGTAGAACTTCTGCTTGAAGAACTGAATAGGGCATTTTCCTGCAATCGTATGATAGCCCATGCTTTTCAGTTCTTTGTTCAGTTCACGGATGATCTGATAAGACTTGCTGCGGCTTACGCTCAAAATCTGCTGTACTTCTTCTGCTGTGATAAACTGTGCTCTCATTAGTACCTCCTGTGTCTAAAATGTAGATTTGCGCATCTTTGGTTCGTTCGATTCTTTCAAGTCCTCGAAACACGCACTTTTAGTGCACATTCATTATACGAACAAGAAATACTTTTGTCAATACCTGTAGAATAAAAATATGTACTTGAAATTCGTATTTGTTTGTGATATAGTATGGACGAGGTGAATTATTTATGGACAATTTCGATTATTCCGTAATCGGCCAGCGGATAAAAACACTACGAAAACGTAAAGGGCTGAATCAGACACAACTGGCAAACCTACTCGGTAAATCTCTGCGCACCGTGCAGAAGTATGAAACCGGAGAAATCGAGGTTTCCATTGATGTCGTGAACGAACTGGCAAAACATCTTGATACGACGCCGACCTTTATCCTGGGTTATGAAACCAATACGGCACCGATTAGAAGTCTTGCCGACATAATGAACTTCCTGTTTGAACTGGACAAGGTTTCTTCGCTTAAATTCAATGTAGATGTGCAGAAGCCACCCCGCAGCAATGAGTGGACCTGTTCCATCCGTTTCAACGGCAAGGAAATGGATGCCGACCATAATGCGGATATGTGCCTGTTCTTGGAACAATGGGAAGAGATGCGTGAGGATATGCGCAGCTACAACTGTACTCCTGCAGCATTACATAGCTGGCAAGAGCAGACCCTTGCGTACTATGCTGGGGCTTCCGTGGAATGTGTGGAACCGGAAGAACTTGACGAGGACGAGCGCTTGGCTCGTCGCAGGGCTTATCTCGAAAAGGAGTTTGGCTCTGAGAAGTAATTAAGGTCTGACATTGGGATAGAAAAGGAGAACACAATGTCAGTAACAAGAGACAAAAGCACAGGAAAATGGATGTCTCAAGTCCGAGTAAAGGATTGGACAGGAAAGGAGATTCACAAAAAGAAAAGAGGCTTCAATACCAAGAAAGAAGCCTTACAATGGGAACGTGATTTTATTAGTCAGGCAGATGGCAGCCTGGGCATGAAGTTTAAGGATTTCGTTGCACTCTATATGAAAGATGCTGATCCTCGTCTCAGAGAAACAACTTTAGCCAACAAGCGCTACCTGTTCGATAAGAAAGTCCTTCCTTACTTCGGTGAGATGCCGATCAATGCCATCAAGCCGACCGATATTCGCAATTGGCAAAATGAGCTGATTCACTACCGCCGTCCCAACGGCAAATGTTATTCGCCGACCTATTTGCGAACCATCAACAACCAGCTCACCGCAGCCTTCAACTTTGCAGTGAAGTTCTATGGACTGAGGGAGAACCCCTGTCACAAGGCAGGAACTATGGGTAAGAAAAACGCCGATGAAATGCTGTTCTGGACAAATGAAGAATTCAAGGTGTTTATCGAAGCCATGGAGGAAAGACCTGTTGGCTACACAATCTTTACGGTGATGTACTACACCGGGTTGCGTGTTGGCGAGCTACTGGCTCTGACACCAGAGGATATCGACTTTGACAGACACATTATTTCTGTCAACAAGAACTACCAGCGTCTGAACGGAAAAGATTATATCTATCCGCCTAAGACAGAAGCTGGCTATCGTGAAGTGGTTATGCCGATGGTGCTGGAAAACTGCCTGAAAGACTATCTGGCAAAGCTCTACGATGTACAGCCGACAGACCGTATCTTTCCTTATGATAGGGGCTGGGTCGGCAGACAGATGAAGTATGGTTGTGACCACTCCGGAACACAGAAAATCAGGGTGCACGATGTACGCCATACCCACGCCAGTTTGCTGATTGACATGGGCTGTACGCCACTTCTGGTAGCAGAACGCTTGGGACACGAAAGGGTGCAAACCACCATGGAAACCTACAGCCATCTGTACCCGAACAAGCAGACCGAAGTAGCTGCTCAGCTTGATGCCATAGCCACAAACGATGATGGCTACGAAAAAATGTCCTGATGTAGCCAATTTGTAGCCAGTAAAAAACAAGAATCCCGAAAAACCCTGTAATATCAAGGCTTTTCGGGACTCAAAAGACTAATTCAATTTATTCCCACTCAATGGTCGCGGGGGGCTTGGGGCTGAGGTCATAGAGGACGCGGCTGACGCCGGGGACCTCGGCCTGCACGCGGCGCGTGACGGTCTCGAGAAGTTCCCAGTCAAGACGGGGGACGCTCGCGGTCATGGCGTCGGTGGTGTTCACGGCGCGGATGATGACCGGCCAGAGCTCGGTGCGCTTGCCGTCCACGACGCCGGTGGTGCGGATGTCGGGGACGATCGTGAAGTACTGCCAGACCTTTGCGTCCATGCCGGACTTTGCGAACTCCTCGCGGAGGATGGCGTCGGACTCACGCACGGCGGCGAGACGGTCGCGGGTGATCGCGCCGATGCACCGGACGCCGAGGCCGGGGCCGGGGAACGGCTGACGCCACACCATGCTGTGCGGCAGGCCGAGCGCCTCGCCGACCTGACGGACCTCATCTTTGAAGAGGTACTTCACCGGCTCGACAAGCTCAAAGCCGAGCTTTTCGGGCAGACCGCCGACGTTATGGTGGGCCTTGACGCCCTTGTCGCTCTCGACGATGTCGGGGTAGATCGTACCCTGGCCGAGGAAGTGGATGCCATGGAGCTTGGCGGCCTCTTCTTCGAAAACGTGGATGAACTCCT
>ENA-ORTG01002605-ORTG01002605.1-human-gut-metagenome-genome-assembly--contig:-NODE-2605-length-14071-cov-2.462686_pt1 | contig 14071 bp, 11 predicted proteins | sample MGYA00241906_ERZ509176 | MGnify/ENA primary metagenome ERZ509176 (study PRJEB26280, sample SAMEA2338811) | human gut metagenome | biome: human gut; feature: human-associated habitat; material: faeces...
GATGAAGTCCGTCAGAATAACGACGTCCCGGCATGATACGTCCGGTAAATTCATCAACGATCAGGATCTCATCATCTTTTACAACATAATCCTGATCTTTGTGCATCAGGTTGTGTGCACGAAGCGCCAGTGTGATGTTGTGCTGGATCTCGAGGTTTTCCGGATCTGCAAGGTTTTCGATATTAAAGAATTTCTCAACCTTCTTGACACCCTGTTCGGTAAGGTTGACAATCTTGTCTTTCTCATTTACAACAAAATCACCGGTCTCGACAACTTCTTCACCCATAATGGCAGCCATCTTTGTCATTTCGTGACTCGCTTCACCACGCTCAAGCTGCTGTGCAAGGATGTCACACACTTCATAGAGCTTTGTGGACTTACCGCTCTGTCCGGAAATGATCAGAGGTGTACGTGCCTCGTCGATCAGGACGGAGTCGATCTCATCGATGATACAGTAGTGCAGATCTCTCTGTACAAGCTGTTCTTTATAGATAACCATGTTATCACGAAGGTAATCAAATCCCAGTTCGTTGTTGGTTACGTAAGTAATGTCACATCCGTATGCTTCACGACGTTCTTCCGGTTTCATGTCGTTGAGTACAACACCAACAGTCAGACCAAGGAATTCATGAACCTTACCCATCCACTCAGCATCTCGTTTTGCCAGATAGTCATTGACGGTTACGATGTGAACGCCCTTACCTTCCAACGCATTCAGATATGCCGGAAGTGTGGAAACGAGTGTCTTACCTTCACCTGTCTTCATCTCGGCGATACGTCCCTGATGAAGGATAATACCACCAATGATCTGTACACGGTAATGCTCCATACCAAGAACTCGCTTCGCGCCTTCACGTACTACGGCGAAAGCTTCCGGAAGAAGATCATCCAGTGTCTCTCCCTCACCCAGACGTTTCTTGAACTCTCTGGTCTTGTCTCTCAGCTGTTCATCTGTTAATTTCTGCATCTCCGGACGAAGAGATTCTGTCTTCTCTACAAGCGGCATAATACGCTTTACTTCATGCTCGCTTCGTGTTCCGAATACTTTTTGAAATAAATTCATATCAAACTCCTGTTTCTATATTTATTCTGATCACTTTTATATACGAAATCATCCGTATTTACCCTATTTAAGAAATCCCTACTATTTTACCACTTTCCACCGTATAAAACAATGAATATTTCTTAAATAAAATGTGTCCACCCCATTACCCGGCATAAAATCTCCGCTCTCTGTTCGTTTCATCTAACTTATCCTTGTCAACCCTCATTCAATATGCTATGATAATCATCGAATCACACGCTGTTTCTTATATAACAGCACTATTTTAACTGAAAGCTGAGGAATTTTTGTTTGAAGAAAAAAGAACTGACTTTCATCATCGGCATCGTTGTGTTTGCCCTGATCCTCTGGGGCGGTATGTACTTCGTCCGCCGCGGGCACTATGGAAGCGTACGTATCACCGTAAACGGAGAAGTATACGGTACTTATTCCCTTGCAAAGGATCAGGTGATCCAGATCAACGATACCAATGTATGTGAAATAACAGGTGGAGAAATCCACATGACGGAAGCCAACTGTCCGGATCACCTCTGCATGAAACAAAAAGCTGTCGACAGTACAGGCGGTACAATCGTCTGCCTGCCAAATAAGGTTGTCATAGAAGGCGAAAAAGGAGACTCCTCCGCTGAAGAAGATACCCCTGAATTTGACACTGTCGTCTGAATATAAATACCTGTAACCGACCACCAGATCATAATCGTGGTTCTGCCGGTCAGTTACAGCCAGTCTACTAATAAAGGATGTCACATATGAATCAGAAAAAGCTTTCATATCTCGGTCTTTTTGCCGCAGTTGCTATCATTTTCGGTTATGTAGAATCATTGATTCCTTTTTTTGCAGGAATCCCGGGAATGAAGCTTGGACTTGCCAATCTGGCAGTTCTTTTTATACTGGAGAAATATACATGGAAAGAAGCTGTGCTTGTTTCTGTCGTCCGTATCATCGTGATCGGATTTATGTTCGGAAACCTGTTCAGCATTCTCTACAGCCTTGCGGGCGCTGCGCTCAGCCTCGCAGTTATGACTTTCATGAAAAAAAAATCCGGATTCAGCATCCTCGGCATCAGTGTTGCAGGAGGTGTTTCCCACAACATCGGTCAGCTCATCATCGCAGGTCTTATCACGATGACTTCCGGACTGATCTACTATGCACCGGCACTTTTGATCTCCGGTGTCATTACCGGACTTCTCATCGGAACGCTGACAAGCGAGGTACTGAAACGTATCCACTTCTAAACAATACTAAAAATGCAGAGTACTGATATCCACAATCAATACTCTGCATTTCTTTTTGAATTACTGCAACTCCTTAACTGTATAGGTATTCTTCATCAATTCAAACCGGTCTTTCATCCCTGATGTCAGATAGACATTCTTATCCTCATCCACAAACGCTGCATCTGCATCATATTTATCCAGAAGCTTTAACGCGTCTTCCATCCCCAGTACAAAACATGCGGTAGAAAGTCCATCCGCAAAAAGTCCTCTGTCACAGATGACCGTGACAGAGTCCAGGCCGTTCCACACCGGATATCCGGTCTTTGGATCAAGGATGTGATGATAGCGTTTCCCGTCTTCTATGAAATATTTCTCATAGTCTCCAGACGTCGAAAGAAATTCCCCGTCATTCAATGTGATTGCACCGAGATAGTCCCCCTCCGGATCACGCGGATCAGTGAGCGCTACTTTCCAATCAGAACCATCCGGTTTTTTGCCATAAGCCATTACACTGCTGCCGCCGAGATTCAGAATCATTCCTGACACATCCGTCTGTGTTTTCAGAAAGTCCGAAACCACATCACACCCGATTCCCTTTCCGGTTGCACCGAGGTCAAGTGTTGCACCTTTTTCCAGTGTCACTTTATCTCCATCCAAAGAAACTTTACCATAACCGACATCTTTCAGAAGCTCGTCCAGTTCTGACTGTTCCGGCACATGCGGACTCTCTCCGGCAATATCCCACAGACGTATGATCTTGCCTATCGTCGGGTCGAATGCCCCGTCTGAATCCTGTGCAAGCTGAAAAATCTTTTTCAGATAGCCCGCGAGTTCTTCAGACACTTCTACCGTCTCACCGGACACTGAATTCAGTTTCGCAATCTGCGAGTCTTCATCTGTCCACGAAAGCAGCCCCGTCTCAACCTCCCGGAGTTTATCACCGATTGTTGTATTCAGATCTTCACCAGTTGTATACAAAGTCTCTGAAACAACTGTATCCATCGCAAAATCTGTATTTGTATATTTTTGCACTTCTGCATCTGCCATTACCGGCACCGCAGCCAGCATGAAACAGCTCATTCCACAGAGCAGACTGGTCACAAACTTCTTTTTATTTCTCATTTTTCTCCATTTCCCGGACCTTTACCGGCCCAATCTGTATATTTTTACGCGGACAGGTCACTTCGCAGGCATGACAGCAGATACATTCTCCCGAAAAAGGAGTGTCTCCGTCAATCTCCAGATGTGCCGGACAGCGCTTTTTGCAAAGTCCACATTTCGACGGGCATTTTTCACGATTTCTGTGAAACAGCGCCGTCGGCAGTATCGGCATCATTGCAAAAACAGCTCCCATCGGACAAAGAAACTGACAGAAAAAACGCTCCTGCGTGCACATCCCGATCAGAATCAGAATAAATAACGCAATCCCGATCTTATAGGAAGCATTCGGAAGTTTTCCTGCGGTCAGCATGGAAAAAACATCCCACGGACTCATGCCCTGAAGATTTGCATACCATCCGGTCAGTATGGACAGCAGTAAAAATGCCAGAAGAATGTATTTTACTTTCTGAAGCATCCGCACCACTTTTTCCGTATAACCATGACGTCCTTTTTTATGGAAAACCTTCTGCCGGATAAAAAGTGTCAGCTCATACATGGCATCACCAAGTGAACCAAACGCGCAGGCATATCCGCAGAAATGACGTCCAAACAAAATCGTAATTACCAGCAGGACTCCCGTCACATCAAGGAAAGAGTTCCATGTGATCGGCTGGTGCGCAGCAAGCACCTGAAAAATAGATTTGATTCCTGCAAATGCTGTGGAAAAGAGTGCCGGATAAAAGATGAAAAACGCAAGCTGTATCGCAGCCCGGATCAGCCGGACCTTTCTCTGCCTCTTTTTCATTCGTTTTCCGCCTTTCCAAGGGCGTCAACAACAGCGTTGATGATACCGGTAGAACTGAATGTAGCGCCTGATACAGTATCCACATCTGTACTCTGTGCAGATATGATCGAGCTTATCACACTCTGTGCCTGAGAAAGATATGCAGAATCTTCCCCTGATGCACCTGTCACCTGAATATCGGTGATCTCATCGTCTTTCAGTGTTACCTGAACCTCGATCGCACCGCCGAATCCCTGTGCAGAACCGGTATAAGTACCGTCTTTGTAGAAATTCTCGGAATCATCCGTACTTTCTGCATCTTCCCTGTCTGCCGCTTCTTCTTTGACTGCATCGTCTTTTGTGTCAGTCTCTGCCTGTGCTTTCGCAGTTTCCTGATTTTTGGCTGCTTCTTCGAGAGCAGCAAGCATTTCTTTCTGCTGTTCTTCGAGTGTATCCACACGTTTCTGTAACTGTGTGATCGCCTGAGTTTCCTGTTCCTGTGTATCTTTTTTCTGCATAGAATTATAGCCTATTACAGCCGCCAGAATCAATAGAAGACACAAAACTCTCATACAAAAACTCTGGTATTTCATTCCATTTTCTCCTTTTATAACCTGTATTTCTGCAATTACTGCCTTTTCACCTGACTCAGGGCATTTCGAAATGCCTGTAAGATTCCGTTTGAAGAATAAGTTGCTCCGCTCACAGTATCCACCCCGTCGGCTGACTGATTATTCAGAATCTGACCGTAAATACCATTCCATGCTTCGGCAAAAAAGTCTTCATCGTCTATCGTATCATAAGAAGCAGCTGTAATTTTTCCACCGGATATTGTTACATTCACAGTTACACTTCCCACACCGTAGTTTCCGTCGCCACTTCCGCTGTAATTGCCATCCACATATTGTCCTTCCGGTGTCGGAGCAGGTGTTTCCGTTGGCTTTGGAGCCGGAGTTAAAGTTTCTGTCGGAGCAGGTGTTGGCGTAACAGTTGGTACGGCTGTCGGTACCGGAGTCGCTGTTGGCTTCGGTGTCGGAGTTAAAGTTTCTGTCGGAACAGGTGTCGGAGTCGCTGTTGGTACTGCCGTTACCTTCGCACTTTCCAGTGCACTTCTTGCAGCTTCAAGGATTCCGTTTGAGGAAAATGTTGCTCCACTCACCGTATCAATTCCATCAGCACTCTGTTTTTCCAGAATTGCCGGCTGTAAATGCCGCCATGCCTTTCTGAAATAGGACATCGTATCACCGTTGGTGTTATTGACCTCCGTGATTTTTCCGTCCCTGATCGTCAGTGTGATCGTCACAAATCCGGAATATCCCCGTGCCTGTCCACTGTACGTTCCATCCTTATAAAGTTTATTATCAGTATCGGATGAATCTCCCGTATCCGGTTTCACCGGTGCAGGTGCTGCCGTTGGAGTCGGTGTCGGAGAAGTCGTTTTCTTTACAGCTGCTTTTTCTAATGCTTTCTGTGTGGCTTCAAGAATGCCGTTAGAAGAAAAAGTTGCTCCACTGACCGTATCTACTCCGTATACTGCCTGTTTTTTCAGAATTGCCGGCCTGATTTTTGCCCAGGCTTTGCTGAAGTATTCTTTCGTATCTGTATTCGTATTTGTAATGACTGTAATTTTCCCGTTTTTGATCGTAACAGCCACCTTTACCGAGCCGTCAAATCCCTCTGCCTGCGCAGTATAAGTACCATCCTTATAGGTAACATTCCCTGTCGGTTTTGAAATCACAACAGGTTTTGTGGTACTTGTATTTGTTTTCTTTTTCTTCGTATTCTTGTCTGTTTCTACAGTGGAAACCTCAGCAGCACCTGCCTTTGAAAGTGCGTTCTGAACGGCCTGAATGATTCCGTTTGATGAGTACGTTGCACCGCTGACTGCATCTACATTCGGCGTCTGACCCGCAAGGATTTTGCTGACAACACCTCTTGCAGAAGCAAAATAAGACGGGGTTTCTCCTGATGCATCAAGAATATCTACCGCTGTGATCTTGCCGTCCGCAACAGTCACCTGTACCGTGACAGTTCCGCCAAATCCTGTACCATTTCCCTGATAAGTTCCATCTTTATAGCCACCTTCCGGAACTTCTGTCGTCGGAGTTGTAGTACTTCCCTGACCTTCTGCAGATGTTTTTTTCGATTCATCCGGTAATGCTTTTGCAGCAGCTTTTTTGATACCCTTTTTTTTCTTTTTATTTTTTGCGGCAGTCGTTGTATTCTTATCAGACGAAGTATTATCGTCAAAATATGCCGCATTTAACAGACCAGACAATTCTCCGGCATCTTTTATTTCCATACCATCTGACACTTTCGTAAGTCCTTCTGTCATTTTTCCCTGCACTGCTGTGACAGTCACTGCTGCAATTACAGCTGCAGCCGGAAGGAGTTTGAGCAGATTTTTTTTGTCATGTATATGTTTTCTGTCTTTTTTGTTCATGCTGTCTCCCGTCTGTTTAACGTACAAAGGCAGGGGCTGTCCGTAAACGACCCCCGTCTTTGCTTTTTCCTGAATATGATCTTATTTTACAGTTACTTTGAATCTTGCAGTCATGCCATTGCATTTGACAGTGATTGTTGCCGTACCCCTTCTGATGCCTTTTACAACACCTCTGGAAGTTACGGTCGCAATACGCTTGTCACTGCTTGTATAAGTAGCTTTTCCACTCGGAACCGCACTTACTCTGATCGTAGTTGTTTTACCTCTCTTGACAGTTGCTGCAGTTCTTGCAAGTTTCAGAGAAGCATTTCTTACTCTGACAGTTACGACTTTTTTATATTTACCAACCTGAACTGTAATTCTGGCGTTTCCAGTTTTTCTTGCTCTTACAACACCTCTGGAATCTACTGTTGCGATACGTCTGTCACTTGTTGTAAATTTTGCATTTCCGGATACACCGATTTTTGTTACAGTAATCTTTGTTGCTGTCTGACCTTTTGTGTAAATGGTAGAAGCTGCTGCTTTTACTGCAATTCCCGGATTCTTAACCGTTACTTTGCAGGTTACTTTGCATTTTCCGGCTGTAGCTGTGATCACTGCTGTTCCGGCTTTTTTTGCTGTTACAACACCCTTGGAATCTACTGTTGCAACTTTTGTGTTGTTTGTTGCATATTTTACTGTTCCACCAAGTGCAGATGTCGCTTTAAGTGTATATTTTGCCGGTGTTCCGCCTACATATACAGTAACCGCTGTTTTGTTGATAGTCATTGCATTTTTTACAGTTACTTTATATGTTGCTGTCTTCCCACCCAGAGTTGCTGTAATGTTGGCTGTACCTGTTGCTTTGGCAGTTACAACACCTTTGGAATCTACTGTTGCAACTTTTGTATTGCTGGATTTCCATGTTACAGTACCTTCCAAGTTTGTGGTTACCTTAAGAGTTGTAGATGTTTTGTCCTGCGTATAAAGTGTTCCTGATGCTGCATTAAGTTTGAGTTCTGCTTTTACAAGACCGTCGATTGCTTCTCTTAAGTGACCAATCTGCTCTGTGACTGCATACTGGGTCTGATTTGCAATATTAGTCAGCATATCTTTGCACTCTTCCAGTTCGTTTACGAGTGTTTCCCAGCTGTCCGGAGTGTAATCTGCTTCTTTGAGTGCTTCTGCCTCTGCAATGATGTTTTTCAGTGGTGTGGAGTCTGTATCGCCTGCCGGTTTTGCAATATTTTCGTCTGTTGCCTGGAAATTAAATGTATAATCGCTGTATCCCAGACCGTAAACGGTTACTTTCCAGTATCCTGTTCCGTCAGTATCTGCCGGAAGTTTGCAGCGTACGGAATCTGTCAGGCCAAGCTGAATACCATTGAGTTTGTGCATCCAGTTATCTGCCGCAAATTTTGTTCCGTAACTTATAAGCGGATTGCTGTATGTGGAATCATTACCATAGTATGTCCATTTTACAGCCTGCATTGCGGCACCGAGACCGCCATAATTTCCTGTAAGGTCTACACGAAGGAATTCACCGTAAGTACCGCTTCCCGGATTCATTTTAGTCGTAATGCCATCTGCTGCTTTCAGCGCTTCTCCCTTAAGACCGGAGGTTGTTCCGTTTGCTCTTGCGCTGAATGTAAAGGTATCTCCTGCCTTTGTTGCTGTCTTAAGTCCGTTGGTGTTTGCAGTTACTTCTGCAGTTTCTTCATAAGCGCTAAGGTTGTTTTCAGCATAACCACCAAACAGTTTCTCGCCGTTTTCTACTACTTTAAATGTCTTCTTAAATGCATCATAATCTGCTGTTTTTACTTTGACCGGAATATATTTCAGACCGGTTACTGTATACTCAGCGACATCTGCACCGTTTATTTTTCCTTTACTGCAGGAAACAGTGCTTCCGTCTGTAAGAATCATTGTTGTTTTGTCTTTCCATCCGGCAAGTGCATAGGAATTTCCATTCACATCGTAAACAGTTGCCATTGTCTGGAAACTTCCTCTGTGGAGGCCATGGTTTGCAGTTGCTCTTGTGACAGCATCAAAACCGCCCATATCACTTTCACCACGTCTGTCTTTATTCTCAGAAGCCGAAGTATTTGTTGCTTCGTATACACCTTCAGATGCCCAGTACTGTTCCCATGTAAGTCCTGCGTATACGTATTTGTATTCACCGGAATCCTGTGTAACGGTACCTGTAACATCATTAAATCCAGCTGCTGTGATTTCTACATTGTAGCTGCCGCCATCACCTTTTGCAAATACTGCCGTATTATTAACCTTTGCATCAAAGTTGACTGCACCTGTATTCTCATTAAAAACTGTTTTGGCAATTTCACTGATGTTTGCTTTTTTTCCACCCAGTGCCTGTCCGTCGATTTTGATGGAAGTAATATTTTTGATATAATCTTTCACTTCATATGTAGCAGCATCTCCATTCGGATCAATTTTTACCAGCTTATTGTCCTGAATGGCGAACTGAACTTTTGTTTCGTCAGCACTTAACACAATCGGAACTGTGATGTCTTCATGCGGTGCTTCTGACTGATCTGCAAAAGTAAGTGTATAGCTTCCTACTCCTGTATTTGCAAAAACTCCTCCATAAACAGATAAGACTTTTGTTGTGTCATCATATGTATAATCATTGTAACTGCCTTCTTTAAGAGCTTTTCCACCATATTGTACAGATGTCAGTTTGTAACTGCTGCCTTCCGGCACATTATAAGTCAGCTGTACTTTGGTCGGTATAAATGTATTATTTGTATATACAACCTTCTCTTCCGGTCCGGTGATTCCCTGACCGTCTGCAAGTTTATATTTACAGAGAAGATTTGCCGGAATAACAATATCTGCACCATCTTTTACAAGATAAGTGATCTTTGTAATTGTCTTTCCTTCCAGTCCCTGGCTGCGTTTTGCATCAATTGTGTTGCCATGTGGTTCCACAAAACCATCTTTTACTGCAAAAGCAATTTTGCCGGTTTTAAGCCACAGGTTCTGTGAATGCTCCATCGCATATTTTTCACCATCGGATGTTTCAAAAATAGCACCCATCATGTTTGCAGTTGTTGGCTGATCTGGATTTTCATCTCCGAACTCTACGATGACCTCATAATCTCCCCATGCAGATGATGTTGAAATGGAAGAATTGAACTTAAGTTCTTTTGTCTCTGTCTTCATTGCAGTAAGTGTTCCGTCACCGTTCAGAACTTTATATTCGCCTGATTCCGGAGCAGTTTCACTTACTTTCTGAAGGCTTCCGATAATAGCAAGGAGCTGGTTGGAGCAGCTTCTGCCCTCTTCAATTGCTTTCAGCGCCTCATTATAAAGACTTGTCGGAACTGCAATATTTACATTCTTGATACCTTCCAGAGTCACACTTCCGTTTTCTGTGTTTTCTGTATAGTAAGAAGTCTCATACCTTTTAGATTTAACGTTTGTACAGCTTGTAACCGCATCGTACATACCATCTTCACGATATCCGGCTGCCGTAACCGGGTCTGCTGCATCCAGCTGGATCTCTGCATTCTGCTGCACATCATTCATTTCACCATAAAAGAAATCGGCATACGGAATGTTTGCTGTACCATATACAAACTCGCTTTCAACAGGAGTTTCGTCACCCTCTGCCGCAAAAGCGTCTGCTTCACCTTCTGCGCCAAAAACATCTTCTGCCTCGGAAGTTTCTTCCGTCGCATCAACTTCTGTGTTCTCTGTATTTTCTTCGGCATCCTCGATTGTAATATCTGCCTCATCTTCTGCCGCATCAACTTCTGTGTCCTCTATCTCCACATCCGTTGCTTCGTCTTCTGCACTTTCGTCCAGAACTACTTCCTCGTCAGAAAATTCTGCTGCAAAAGCTGCAGACGGCATACCAGTCATCGCCACTGTCGCACTGAGGACAACCGGTGCAATTTTCTTTAACAAATTCTTGTTAGCCATGTTCTTCCTCCTCTTTCTTTTCCGTTAGCTTCTTCTAACCTATATTTTTATATCATAAATCAAAATTCGTGTCTATATTTTCGTTAGGTTTTTCTAACTCGAAACCGACTTTTTTTCTCAACAATTTTGTTATTGATAACATTTATCATATAAAAGCAGTACAAAATACACTTGTTATTTTTATTTAACTTTTTCTTAATATATTTTTCTGCTGTTTCATATACAGATTGTGCGCAAAAAAAGAGACCTGCCGTTCCCCGCTGACAGGGAATGAAACAGATCTCTGTATCTCACCATTTTTCAGTTTTTATTCAGTTCGTAATAAAAAATATACTGCTGCATGATACCTCTCATGCCATGATACCGACGGTTCGGGAAACCTCTCCTGTAATGCTCGTCAAGTACCTGGCGGATATGGGTATCAACCGGAAATGCATCCATATGATGCAGTGCAAAAAGACAAATGCAGTCTGCTACCTTTTCCCCCACGCCGCTCAGTTTCATAAGTTCCTGCTTCGCACGGCGATAATAACGGAATCGGTAGATTTGCTCCAGCGAAATCTCTCCGTCCAGAATACTTCGAGTCGTCTCCGCAATATAACGTGCCCGGTATCCCATTCCCAGTTTACGTAGATCTTCTTCAGATACACCCGCAAGCTGCTCCGGGGTCGGAAATGCATAATATTCCTTTTCGCCGGAGATTTTTTTCTCTCCATATGCTTCGCACAGCCGCTCTACACATCCCCTGATCCGGGAAATATTATTCTGCTGTGAGATCAGAAATGTAATGATCATTTCCCACAGATCCTGCTGAAGAATACGGATGCCGTTTCCACACTCTGCAGCTGCCATCAGATAAGTATCTCTTGGATTTATCTTTGCTATATAGCTGCTGTAATCCGCATCGATGTCAAAATATGGCACCCAGTAGCAGATAAACTCCATGTCACTGCAGTAAAAATTTATGATACTGCCTTCCTGTGTCATTTTCAGGTACTTGTCTCCTGCGATCAGTTCATAAGTATTTTCTTCTGTCTCATACATCCGAAAGCACTGCCCGGACTGACAGATTTCCTTCAGGCTGAAATTATCCAGCTCTACTGTAATCATTTGTTTTCTCCGTTTCCCTTACATCTGATGGCGCACTACCCGGTACTCATCTCCGTTTCGGTAATACGGACATTCCTTATATTCTGTGCTGACGAAACGATAGTATTCATCTTCGTCCAGGTTTACATCACAATAATAGCTCTCACTGTCCTCATCGTACACATAATTCGCACAGTAATCGCAGCTCGTTGCCTTTCCGCTCAAAAGTCTTCCTCCAGCCAAATATTATTTCCAGATCTTCCATGGGGCTTCGCCACTCTGCCAAAGTTCTTCCAGCATATTTTTCTCGCGAAGCGTATCCATGCACTGCCAGAAACCGGTGTGGCGGTACATGGAAAGCTGGCCTTCGGCGGCAAGGCGTTCGAGCGGCTCCTTCTCGAGATCACAGGACTCGTCTTCGGAGAGATAGTCAAGAAATTCGCGCTTGAACACGAAGAACCCGCAGTTGATGTATTCATCCAGAACGGGTTTTTCCTGCCAAGACAGGATGTTGCCGTTCTCGTCGGTCTTGACGGAACCGAAGCGGGAAGGCATCCGGACGCCGGTGAAGGTCGCCATCTTGCCGGATTTGATATGGAAATCGACCAGTTCGCTAATATTGATGTCGGAAACGCCGTCCCCGTAGGTGACCATGAAGCGATCCGTGTCGATGTGCTGTGCGATGCGCTTGATGCGCGCCCCTTTCAGGGTTTCCGGCCCGGTGTCGGACATGGTGACGCGCCAGTCGGTCACCTGCGCGGTCGGGTGGTAGGTCGTCGAGCCTGTGGCGAGATCCACGGTGAAGTCCGCATTACGCATACGGTAATCGTGGAAATACTGCTTGATGACCTCCCCCTTGTAGCCGAGGGGCAGCACAAAATCCTTGTGACCGTACCGGGCGTACATGGACATGATATGCCACAACACCGGACGCCCGCCGATTTCGACCATCGGCTTGGGGTTGAACTCGGTTTCTTCGCGGAGCCGGGTTCCCTTACCGCCACACAGAATAATAACTTTCATGGACTTGCCTCATGTTTCCAGATATAGGAAGCTCCGTATCCTGACCGGATCATCGGAGTCCGGTCACACTAGCAAAACACGCGGCAAAGGTGAATACCCCCGTCCTTCCGGGCAAAAATACCCCACCCCGCAATCCCTTTTCGGCCCCTTTTCGACGCCATCCGCATCAGGAGAAATCTCATGTCCCCATCCGTTCAGGCCATCAGGCGGTTCCTCGAAGCCCACGACCGTTTCGCCGCACACAACGGCATCACCGTTGAAGATGCCGACTACGATTACGGCAAGGTCAGCCTCGCGTTCGAAGATCACGTCAAAAATTCTCTCGACATGCTGCACGGCGGCGCGCTGTTCACTCTCGCGGACATGGCCTTCGGCCTCGCTTCCAATTTCGGGCAGGAAGACGGCACCATGATCAGCACCAACGCCACCATTTCCTACATGAAAAGCGCCAAGACCGGCCCTATCGTCGCCGAAGCCCGGCTCGCCAACGGCGGCAGGCATCTCGCCACCTATGAAGTCAAAATCTACGACGGACAGGGAACCTATATCGCCTGCGCCATGATCTCCGGCTACCGCCTCGACACGAAGCTGGCAATTGAAGAGGAATAGAAAAGGTGGGGGAAGGGAGGGGGAACCTTTCTCCAGAAAGGTTCCCCCTCACTTCCCCAATTCCCCTTAGTTCTTCAAGCTATGGATCGGTGCGGGGATGCGCCCGCCGAGGCTGATAAAGGCGCTGGCGTCGCCGCCGGGCACGGGGATGATGTCGGCCTCGCCGAGCAGCCCGCCGAAGCAGGCCTTTTCGCCGACGCCCTTGCCGGGGACGGGGATGACGCGCACGGCGGTGGTCTTGGAGTTGATCATGCCGATAGCCATTTCGTCGGCGATGATGCCGGAAATGGTGGCGGCGGGCGTGTCGCCGGGGATGGCGATCATGTCGAGGCCGACGGAGCACACGCTGGTCATGGCTTCAAGCTTTTCGAGGGACAGCGCGCCGGAACGGGTGGCAGCCTCAATGCTGGAGTCCTCGGAAACCGGGATGAACGCGCCGGACAAACCGCCCACATGGGACGAGGCGAACGCGCCGCCCTTTTTGACGGCGTCGTTGAGCATGGCAAGCACGGCGGTGGTGCCGGGGGCGCCGATGGAGGACAGGCCCACGCTCTGGAAGATTTCGCCCACGGAGTCCCCCACGGCGGGCGTCGGGGCAAGGGACAGGTCCGCGACGCCGAAGGGCAGGTCGAGGCGCTGCGCCACTTCCTTGCCGATGATCTCGCCGACGCGCGTTACCTTATAAGCCGTGCGTTTGATGACTTCGGCCACTTCGCCGAGCGTGAATTCGCCGGGCTTGTGGTTTTCCATCGCGCGGTCGATGGCTTTCTTGACCACGCCGGGGCCGGAAACCCCCACGTTGATCACCGCATCGG
>ENA-ORTG01002606-ORTG01002606.1-human-gut-metagenome-genome-assembly--contig:-NODE-2606-length-14065-cov-2.067809_pt1 | contig 14065 bp, 8 predicted proteins | sample MGYA00241906_ERZ509176 | MGnify/ENA primary metagenome ERZ509176 (study PRJEB26280, sample SAMEA2338811) | human gut metagenome | biome: human gut; feature: human-associated habitat; material: faeces...
GGGAATCCGTTTTTACGCGGACAATTTGGAAAGGGAATTGTTGGCGGCTTCATTATCTCCTGCGGCCGCAATGGCTTTTGATTCTTCAGCGGCAATTTCACCCATGAAATCATTGGTGGGTATTTCGCTGGGGAGTATGATTTTTTCATTTGAATTGAACGGGGAAAGTATTTTCACTCGTCGAGTCAGTGAGATTTCACGAAGGCCGGAGGAAACACTTGCTGTGATGTCTGAGTATTATATGTTGAAAATAGGAGACTTCTTGTTTTGTGGAGGTGTTTTTCGACAAAGGAATTTATCAATAGGAGATCACCTTCGGGTGCTTTTAGACGGGGAATGTTTGCTGGACTTTCAGGTAAAATGATAGAAATAAAAAAAAATCGGGTTCTTTAAAACCCGATTTTTGTATTATTTGCAATACAAGAAACGTTTGATCTTGTGAGTGGGTGTCTTTTCAAAAGGTTCATGTTGTACGAGTACAAGTTGTAGTTTTGAGAAGTTGTTCACCCGGGCATTCACGTAATCCCGTAGTTCTTGTTTTTGTTCTTCAATGTAGTCGTTGATTTTTTCCTTGTAGTTCCCGGCTTGGTCTTTCAATTTCTGGTACTGTTTTTCAAGTTCTTCCATGTTGAAATGAACCATGGCAACCAGTTTACCGCTATTTTCCACTACCAAGGATTCGTTCACGAAACGGAAATTATTAATGATAGATTCGATTTCTTCCGGGTAGATGTTTTCTCCGGATGCACCGAGAATCATGGTTTTGATCCTTCCGCGGATAGCTAATCTATTCTTCTTGTCGAAAGAACCCAAGTCTCCGGTTTTGAACCAACCGTCTTCAGTGAAGGTTTCTGCCGTGAGTTCCGGACGTTTGTAGTATCCTTTCATCACGTTAGGACCTTTGATCCAGATTTCACCTTGTCCGCTCTTGTCGGGATCGTTGATTTTAATTTGTACACCTTCCATGACGGGACCTACTCCTTGAAGGAAGGTCTGTGACGGGTTGGAACCCGCGGCCATGGGAGCTGTTTCGGTAAGTCCGTAACCGATAGCATAAGGGAATTTAGCTTCCCGAAGGAATTGCTCCACGGTACCATCTAGTTTAGAACCACCGATTCCGAAGAATTTTAGTTCCCCACCAAAGGTTTCCATTAGTTTCTTTCCTGCCAATCGGTTGAATAATTTACGAGCCGGAGCGAATTGGTAGAGCTTGCTCATCAATTTCGAACTGGTGAATTTAGGCAACACTTGCGACTTGTAAATTTTCTCTATAATCAAGGGTACGGATAAAACTACCGTAGGACGGATTTTCTGCATTGCCGGAACAAGTAATTTGGGGGTCGGTACTCGATCCAGATAATATACTTGTGCTCCGAACATCAAAGGTAACAAAAGTCCCAGTGTGTTTTCGTAAGTATGTGCCATGGGCAGAATACTTAGGAAACGGTAGGTTTCATCTACAGGTTGAATGGTACGGCACTGACGTGCATCCCATACCAAGTTTTTGTGTGTTAAGACTACTCCTTTCGAAAATCCTGTTGTACCGGAGGTGTAAATGATTGATGCAATGTCCTCTTCTTCAATTGAAACTTCGGGAAGAGGGGTTGTATTATTCAAATTAATATCCGGGACCAATTTATCCAAGTCTTCCGGTTGGTAGCATCCTTCCGGCATGGTGGCAAAGTTATTGATCAGGATTTTATGCTCAAGGAATGGTGTTTTTACTCCTTCCAAACATTTTGCCAGTAAGCGAGAAACAAAGATCACTTTAACCTCTGCGTGTTCCAGTATATTCTGGAGTTCAGTAGAACAGAAGCCCGGTAAGACAGGTACGGCAATAGCTCCAATGTTTGCGATAGCAAATTGGGTAATACCCCAGTTTGGCATATTAGCACTTAAAATGGCAACTTTGTCTCCTTTCTTTACACCTAGATGAAGTAAGTGGTTAGCAATAGATACAACTTCGTTATATAAATCTTGGTAAGTTCTTTTTCCGCTTGCGACAAAATTTAAAGATAAATTTTTTGAAAACTTGGAACAGCTATTTTTCAAGAGTTCCGGTAGTGTCAATTTCTTTAAAGTCATGTTTTAATAATATGAATTTTCCATACAAAGATAATACAGAAAACAATACGATGTGGTTAAAATATTTAAAAATAGAGTAAATGGCTTGAATGTGAGGGAAAATTGAAACAATTTCTAGTGTTTTACGTATCGGCAACACTTGATTTATTTGAGGGATCCGGCTTTTTCTTCTTTTCCCGAAAAGAAGAAAAAAATAGACTCCGATAATGTCATCGGAGTCTATTTTTTTAATTATTTTGTAGGAATTGCAGCTAAAGTAGCTTTCAAGAATTCCCAGAATTTACTTACAGATTCGATGTTCACTTTCTCGTCTGGAGAGTGAGGAGAACTGATGGTCGGTCCGAAAGAGATCATGTCCCAATGTGGGTAGGCAGATCCTAGGATACCACATTCTAATCCGGCATGGATAGCCATGATTGCCGGTTTCTTACCGTATAATTTCATGTAAACTTCTTCCATTTCTTTGCGGATAGCTGAATCCGGATTCGGTTTCCATCCCGGGTATTCTCCGGTAAAGTTTATCTTGCTTGCTTCTGCCAGTTCAAATACAGATGCTACTACTTGAGCTAACGATGTTTTTGCAGTTTCAACAGAAGAACGCATTAACATGTAGATTTCGATCTTTCCTTCTCCACCTTTCACGATCGCCAAGTTGTTGGATGTTTCAACCGTGTCCGGCATGGAATCGATCATTCTCATGGCACCATTCGGGCAAGCCTTGATGGCGTTAATCAGGTTGTATTGTACTTTTACCGGCATCACGTTTTGTGGAAGAGCTGTTTCTTCTGCAAAGAAAGTGAGATTCGGTTCTTTAGCGCTTAATTCAGCTTTAAATATTCCCTCGTATTCTTTTACTTTAGCTAGGAATTTGTCTGCATTGGCAGCCGGAACAGTTATGATTCCGAAAGCTTCACGCGGGATTGCGTTTCTCATGTTTCCTCCGGATACGGAAGAAAGACGAAGGTCTAATTCTTTGCTGACTGCTTTCAAGAAACGGAAATACAACTTGTTAGCATTTCCTCTACCTAGGTTAATGTCCATTCCGGAGTGACCTCCTTTTAATCCTTTCAATGATAATTGGAATGCTTTATGTCCTGCAGGAACGGCTTCGGGAGTGTAGTCGAATGCTATTTCTCCATCAATACCTCCGGCGCAACCAACATACAATTCGCCTTCTGTTTCAGAGTCAAGATTTAACAAGATGTCTCCTTTTAACCAGTTGTGGCGGATACCGTTTGCTCCATCCATTCCGGTTTCTTCAGTAGCAGTGATTAACACTTCAACCGGGCCGTGAGGAATATCTTTTGATAATAGAATAGCCATTCCGGTGGCAACACCGATACCGTTGTCTGCTCCAAGAGTGGTACCGTCTGCTGTTACCCATTCTCCGTCGATATATGCTTCAATAGGATCTTTGGTGAAGTCGTGTTGTTTGTCTTCATTTTTTTGAGGAACCATGTCCAAGTGACCTTGCAGGATAACTCCCTTGCGGTTTTCCATTCCCGGGGTTGCCGGTTTGCTCAATAATATATTGTTAGCCTCGTCCATTTCAGCATGGATTCCGTTCTCTTTTGCCCAATTCATAACGAATTCTCTGGCTTTTTCTTCATGGTTTGACGGACGTGGAACTTGAGTTAGTTTATAAAAGTTTTCCCAGATAGCTTTGGGTTCTAACGTACAGATACATTTACTCATAACGTTTTTATTTTTAAATTTATGATTTAAGATTTCAGTTTGGTTATCCCGAAGATAATTACACTGAGATCATGTTTATTTCTATCGTTTGCAAGATATAAAAAAAACAGATAAGTTGTGACTCAATCACAACTTATCTGTTTTTTTGTTTCAACTTGAAACTAGAATCAACTTTTGAAATTTTATTTCAAGTGTTGATTTAAATAGTTCACGAATTTGGTATACAGTTGTAATCGGGTGTAACCGCCATATATGCTATGGTTACGGTTAGTGTAAATCTGCATATCAAATTGTTTGTTTGCCTGCACGAGAGCTTCTGATAGTTCGTAGGTGTTTTGCACGTGTACGTTATCGTCAGCAGTTCCGTGGCATAACAATAAGTTTCCTTTTAAATGTTTTACCCAGTTGATCGGGGAGTTGTCATTGTAGCCGGAAGGATTATCCTGCGGGCGTCTCATGAAACGCTCCGTGTAAATGGAATCATAGAATCCCCAGTGAGTAACGGGAGCAACAGCGATAGCCGTGGAGAACACGTCATTTCCTTTCATAAGGCAAAGTGATGACATGAATCCGCCAAAACTCCAACCCCAGATACCTACTTTTTTAGCATCGATGTAAGATTGTCCGGCAAGCCATTTTGCGGCGGCGATCATATCGTCACTTTCGATTTTTCCGAGTTGCATATAAGTGCATTTGCGGAATTCTTCCCCTCTGGCAGCCGTTCCGCGAGGATCGATGCAAGCCACGATATAACCTTCTTGTGCGAGGTATTGTGTCCAGTCCATGCCCCAGCTATTGCTTACTTGCTGAGAGTTCGGACCACTGTACTGGATGATTAATAACGGGTAAGCCTTGGATGCGTCAAAATTCACAGGTTTCATGAGCCATGCATTTAACATGGTAGTTCCGTCTGCTGCCGGGATTTGAATGAATTCTTTTTTGGCAACATCGTAATCTGCCAGTTTCGTTTTCAACGCGGCATTGTCTTCCAGCGTGCGGACGGCTTTACCGTTTGCCGCGTACAGGGTGTACACGTGAGGCATATCCGCGTTAGATACTATATTAATATAGTATTTGAATGATTTACTGAATTCTGCTTCATTCCATCCTTTTGTCGGGGTAAGTTTTTTCTTTTTGCCCTTCAAATCAATGGAGTAGATGTATTTTTCCAGAGGTGATTCTTCGTGAGAGGCGTAGTAATAAAGTTTTTTTACCGGATCGTACCCGTAGAAGTCAACCACGTCGTATTTACCGGAAGTGATCGGCTGAATTTCTTTACCGCTCATGGCATACAAGTAGAGGTGAGAATAACCACTTTTTTCACTACTCATGATGAAATGTTGCCCGTCTTCCATGAAGATTAAGTTGTCCAAGTTGCTTTCTGCGATATAATATTTATTTTCTTCCCGATAAAGCACGGTTGTACTTCCCACACGGGCATTGGCCAACAGGATTTCCAGTTGATTCTGGAAACGGTTTAGTTTCATGATGGCTAATCTTTTCGGATCTTTTGTCCATTTGATACGGGGTATGTAAATATCTGTTTCTTCACCAATATTCATTGGGGTGGTGACACGATCTTTAATGTCATAAACGTGAACGCTAACGATGGAATTAGTTTCCCCGGCTTTCGGGTATTTATAGGAATAGTTCGAGGGATAAAGGGCATTTTGTTCGTATGCCGGATATTGTCCTCTGAACATATTCATGTGGTAAGTCTTCACGGCTGATTCGTCAAATTTGATGAACGCGATGGCAGAGCCGTCGGGGGCCCACTCGAAGGCTTTGTTGAATCCGAATTCCTCTTCATATACCCAGTCGGGGGCTCCGTTAATGATTTCGTTAAATTTCCCATCAAAGGTGATTTGAATTTCGGAACCGAAACGTAAGTCCGCGATAAAGATGTTGTTGTCTCTCACGAATGCCACTTTCGTTCCGGTAGGAGAGAAGGTTGCCAAACGTTGAGAACCACCTTCCGATAAAGGTTTTAATTCCTTATTTTTAAAATCGAACACGAAGTAGTCTGCCGTGAATGAACGACGGTAGATCGGATTTATATTCGTGCAGATCAATATCCGGTCTTCTTCCGGGCTGAATTCGTAATCTTGGATAGTCTGAACAGCTTTGTACTTGGGATCGTTCAAGTCTAGTAAAGTGCTTACGGCTTTCCCGGTTTTGTAACTATACATGACCAGCTTTTTGCCTTTGTCTTCCAACACTGTATAGTGTTCCCCGTCATTTAGCGAACGAAGACCTGAAACACCTTGTGTCCTGAACGTGTAGGTCAAGTTAAAATCTTCCAGAGTGAATTTTTTGCCCTTGTTTTGAGCGTTTCCGGGTAGGGCAAACCCCACGATAAACATACATACAATTAACTTGTAAAACATCCTCATGACAATTATTTTTTGTTTTTTTAATTTGGACCAAAGATATAAATAATTTTAGATTTATGATTTTAGATTTAATTATACTTATCTTTGTGCGCTCAAAATCATGATTAGATGAAATATACCCTTTTAGCGAAAGACAAAAACAGTGATGCACGATGTGGTGTGTTAACCACGGATCATGGGAATATTGAAACTCCGATCTTTATGCCTGTGGGTACGGTGGGAACCGTGAAAGCTGTGCATGCGAGAGAGTTGAAGGAAGATATTAAGGCCCAGATCATTTTGGGCAACACGTATCATTTGTATTTGCGACCGGGTACAGAGGTGTTGGAAGAGGCAGGGGGACTACATAAATTTAATTCATGGGATCGTCCGATCCTCACGGATAGTGGCGGTTTTCAAGTTTTTTCTTTGGGAGATTGTCGGAAAATCACGGAAGAGGGGGTCGTGTTCCGTTCTCATATTGATGGTTCGAAACATCTGTTTACTCCTGAAAATGTCATGGATATTCAGCGTAAGATAGGGGCTGATATAATCATGGCATTTGATGAATGTCCCCCGGGGCAGAGTGAATACGGTTACGCGAAAAATTCATTGGAACTAACTCAGCGTTGGTTGGAACGATGCGTGAAACGACTTGATTCCACGGAGCCATTGTACGGTTATCACCAGTCGCTTTTTCCGATCGTGCAAGGATGTACTTTCCGGGATTTGCGGGAAAAGGCAGCGGAACACGCTGTTTCTCTTGATCGAGAGGGATATGCAATCGGGGGATTAGCTGTTGGGGAAGAGGCTGAGGTCATGTACGAGATGATTCAAGTCGTAAACCGGATTTTGCCGCAGGATAAGCCCCGTTACTTGATGGGCGTCGGGACCCCGGAGAATATTTTGGAGGCAATCTCTTTAGGCGTGGATATGTTCGATTGCGTGATGCCGACCCGGAATGGGAGAAATGGTATGTTGTTTACCACGGAGGGCGTGATCAATATAAAGAACAAGAAGTGGGAGAAGGATTTCAGTCGTATTGATCCGGCCGGGTTGAGTTTTGTTGATGATGATTACTCGAAAGCGTATTTGCGCCATTTAATCAAGGCAGATGAAATTTTAGGGCTACAAATTTGCTCGATCCATAATTTGTCGTTTTATTTGTGGTTAGTACGTGAAGCTCGTAAACACATATTGGAAGGAGATTTCGTGACGTGGAAAGAGAGCACGATAAAAAAAGTTACACGAAGATTATAGTGCTGAGAAGCAACTAGCATAAAATGAAGAAATTAGACTTATATATTATCCGGAAGTTCCTAGGTACCTTTTTCTTTTCGATGGTACTGATCTTGAGTATTGTCGTGGTTTTCGACCTTTCGGAGAGATTGGAGAAATTTATCGAGAACGAGGCACCTGTGAAGGCGATCATATTTGATTATTACCTGAATTTCGTGCCTTATTTCGCAAACGTGTTTTCCTCTTTGTTTACTTTTATTTCTGTTATTTTCTTTACCTCTAAGATGGCTTATAATAGTGAGATTATTGCTATTTTAAGTACGGGTATCAGTTTCCGGAGAATGGTCCGGCCATACATGATATCGGCTGGGGTGATTGCCTGTTTGTCACTTCTTTTGAGTGCTTTTATTATTCCGAATGCCAACAAGAAGCGGATCGAGTTTTCCGAGCAATATATTTGGAAAAAGTATAGTAACAAGGAAGAGAATATTCACCGGCAGATTGCACCGGGTGTTTTTATTTATATGTCGAGTTTTAACGTGTATTCCAGTCGGGGTAATGATTTTACTTACGAGGTATTTCGGGAGGATACGCTGGTTAGTAAGTTGACGGCAAAATCTATTTCATGGAATAAAGAACTTGAGAAGTGGCGGATTAACAACTGGACGCTCCGGGAATTTGACGGGATCAAGGAGACTTACACGACAGGACAAACTATTGACACGCTATTAAATTTTAGTGCGGCGGAATTCTCCGAGGACCCCAAGAAAATTAAGGAGCGCTTGACATTACCGGAACTGGATGAATACATCGCCCGGCAAAAATTGCGGGGAAGTAGTAACGTGGTTGAGTTCCAGATCGAGAAGTACAAGATGTTTTCGGGCGCTTTCGCTACATTTATATTGACGTTAATCGGGGTATGTATCGCTTCCCGTAAGATTCGGGGAGGAATGGGGTTCCATTTGGGATTAGGATTGTTAATCAGTTTCTCGTACATATTATTTATGCAATTTTCCACGGTTTTTGCAACCAATGGAGGCATGAGTCCGTTATTAGCGGTATGGATACCGAATATGTTATTTGCTGTGGTGGCGTTATTTGTATACCGGGCGGCACCGAAATAATTGAAAGTTGAAAATGTAGAATTGAAAATGAATAATTAAGAAGGTATGAAAAATGAGTGCATATCTTCAATCAATAGAATAGGCCGATGAGGGCTATAAGCAAGAATCATAAATTTAAAATCAAAAATTTATACGTAAGTATATGAATAGGGAGACTAAAAGACCTAGAATTACAAGGCCGATCGAGAATCGTGATGAGAATCGTCGGGGTAGAACACCGCGTTTCGAAAACCGTGAAGGTGGAGAAAGCGAAACAAGAAGACCTAACCGTTTCAACACGGACAGACCGAGACGGGAACAAGGACACGGGTATATCCGTGATTTGAACAAAGAACGGGAGAGAGAGCGTAACGAGGGTTCGGGAGATCGAGATAACGGGAATCGTTATTACCGGGATTCAGACAGAAACCGTGAAAGAGGGGATCGGGAGAATAATCGTTACGAGAATCGGGATAACAGAAGATCGTACGAGAGAGGTAACAGGGATAACAATCGTTTTTCCGATCGTGGAGAACGTCGTGAAAGGCGGCCTCAAGATCGGGATGAAAATGTAGAAAGACGAGATAACCGTTATCAAAACAGGGAGCGTAATGATCGCCGTGAAGAAGGACGGCGGGAAAGAGGTTCCCGTGAGGACAGAGGACGTAGAGAAGGGTATCGTGGCGATCGTCGGGATCGCAGAGAGGGGGATGATCGTCGGGATCGTTATTCTGATCGTCCGGCAAGAAAAGTGTTTACCCGTCGGGAAGATGGGGATAGTGCTCCCAAAAGTGTGTATAGTAAGAAAAAACAAATTGAATATCGCAAGAAGAACGAGGGGCAGGAGACAGAATTACGCTTGAACCGTTATATCGCTAAAGGCGGAGTGTGTTCACGTCGTGATGCTGATGTGTTGATTGCAGCCGGTCGGGTGAAAGTAAACGGAGAAGTTGTGCAACAAGTTGGGATAAAAGTAAAGCGTACGGATCGAGTGGAGGTTGATGATCAAGTGATTACTCCCGAGCGTAAAGTATACTTGGTGTTGAATAAGCCGAAAGATTACGTGACGACCGTGGAAGATCCTTTGGAACGTAGAACCGTGATGACCTTGATCGAGGGAGCTTGTAAAGAGCGCGTGTACCCGATTGGACGACTTGACCGCCAGACCACGGGAGTGTTGCTTTTCACGAATGATGGCGATCTGGCAAAAAAATTGACACACCCGAAGTATAACCAGAAAAAGATATATCACGTGTTCTTGGATAAGGTGGTTCAAACGGGCGATTTGGAGGCTATTCGTAAGGGAATCGACTTGGAGGATGGCTTTATCCAGGCGGATGACGTGAGAGTGGCGGAAGATGATCGTACACAGGTGGGGATTGAAATTCATTCCGGTAGAAATCGTATTGTCCGGAGGATTTTCGAGCATTTGGGGTATCAGATTCTTCGTTTGGACCGTGTCTTTTTTGCCGGGATCACGAAGAAAAATTTACCTAGGGGTCACTGGCGTTTCCTAACTGAAGATGAGGTTAATATTTTGAAAGCCTACTAAAAATTTTTTTTTAATATTATTACTATTACCTTTGCGGGTGTCCACCTTTTAGGAGGTTTATCCCGTGAAGGTTTTATTTTTATATTAAAAAATTATGGTTGCACTTATCACAAATGGTCTGAATAGAATGAGGACATTGCGTTCATTCTCATACACTCCTCGATGGATTGTATTTTTGATTGATGTGGCTCTTGCTATTATGGCAGTTAGCGTTGCCTATCTGATTTGGGTCAATTTCCAGATTGACCGGATGAGATTGGATTTTGTCTTGACCGGGGCCCTTGTTATTGTGGGTATCCGGGTGATCAGTTTCTTGTTGGGACATACTTATTCCGGAATAGTACGTTTCACGGGAACGGAGGATGCTTTGCGCATCTACTACGTGTTGACGGCAGGGGAGATTGCCCTTCTTTTGGGTAGTGGCGTGTTTTTCCTGTTGTATGATTATCTTTTTATACCGGTTTCCGTTTTACTCACGGAGTACGTTCTTCTGACCAGTTTGATGGTTATGAGCCGGGTGATCGTGAAGAAAGTCTTCGCACAGTATATTGGTGCAGAGCGTACTAAAAAGAATGTAATTATATGTGGTAGCGATGAATACGGTATCATGGCAAAACATGCTATGGATAACGTGGAGGATGCCACGTATAATATTCTTGCTTTTGTTGATGTGAATGATCGGAAAGCGGGAAAGATTATAGAGGGAGTTAAGATTTACAAAATGTCATCTTTACCCGGTTTATTGAAACGTAACCGGGTGGACAAGGTGGTTATCGCCAAAAAGATGATTTCTCCGGATAAAAAACGGGAAATTGTCGAGATCTGCTTGGCCGCTGATGTGAACGTACTCGAAGTGCCTCGTTTTGAAAGTTGGATTAACGGGGAGTTAAGTATGCGGCATATCCGGAATATCAAGATCGAAGATTTGTTGGAGAGGGACGTGATTCACATGGAGGAGACCAATCTTCGAAAACAATTATTGAATAAAGTGGTTTTGGTGACCGGAGCGGCTGGTTCTATCGGGAGTGAAATCGTGCGGCAGTTGACGCATTTTAATCCTTCTTTGATCGTTTTGTTTGATCAGGCCGAATCTCCGCTTTATGATATTGAGCTGGAATTGAAAGAAGAGTGTGGTTTCACGGATTATAAAGTCGAGATCGGGGATGTACGTGATGCGAGCCGGGTGGAAGGAATCTTTAAAACATATCATCCCAATATCGTATATCATGCGGCTGCTTATAAGCACGTCCCTATGATGGAAAAACACCCGATTGAAGGTGTGAAAACTAATATTTTCGGAACGAAAAATGTTGCCGATTGTGCTGTGAAGTATGATTGTCAGCGTTTCGTGATGGTCTCCACTGATAAGGCAGTGAACCCGACGAATGTTATGGGTGCAAGTAAGCGTATCGCAGAAATTTATACACAATCATTGAATCGCATTGCGAATACTCGTTTTATTACTACTCGTTTTGGGAACGTTTTGGGATCGAATGGTTCGGTGATCCCTCGTTTCAAGAAACAGATAGAGGCGGGTGGCCCGATAACGGTTACTCACCCGGAAATAACTCGTTTTTTCATGACTATTCCCGAGGCATGTCAGCTCGTTTTGCAAGCGGGGGCGTTGGGAAATGGCGGTGAAATATTTGTTTTTGACATGGGTAAGAGCGTTAAGATTGTCGATCTGGCTCGTAAGATGATTAAACTTTCCGGTTATGAAGTGGGGAAAGATATTCATATCGTCTTTACCGGTTTGAGACCGGGAGAGAAATTGTACGAGGAGGTGCTTAACGTGAAGGAGACGACTTTGCCGACCGTGCATGAGCGAATAAAGATTGCCAAAGTACGTGAATATAATTATAGTGAAGTTACGGATGCGATAAAGGCTCTTGATATAGCTTTGCAGACAAAAGATAATTTTGCCGTGGTGAAACAAATGAAATGTATCGTACCTGAGTTTAAATCGAAAAATTCAACCTATGAATCTATTGATTTCCAGATGGAAGAGGAAGGTGTAGAACATCATATGGAAGAGGTTTTAAATAAAATTCAGGTAGCCGAAAATTTAGAAGTCAGAGAGTAATGGAGAAGACGAATTGGTATGCAGTTTTCACTGCTGCTCGGGCGGAAAAACGAGTGAAGGAGCGTTTGGAACAAGCAGGAATTGAGAACTATTTGCCTGTGAGAGCAGTTGAATTTGTGAGAGATGGGCAAAAGAGAAGATTGGAAATTCCTGTGATTACGGGGTGTATTTTTGTCCGTGTTTCTGAAGCGAATTTACCTTCCGTGTTATCAATTTGGGGAGTGATTGCGTTGTTACAGGAGAAACAGGTTCCGGTTGTGATTTCGGACGAGCAGTTAGATAGTTTGCGGATTTTGAATGAACGGGCGGAGATGATTGAAGTTGTGAATGGGAAAATTCCGGTAGGATCTGGTGTACGTGTGATTCAAGGTGAATTAACCGGGGTACAGGGAGAGTTGGTCGAGGTAGCTGGTGGCCATCGGATTATGGTTCATGTTCCTTGTTTGATAGGTGTTTGTGCAAATGTTTCATTAGATTGCGTAAAGGCGTTGTAATTATTCGGATTTATTATTTTTCTCGGAAAAGTGTAATTATTTGGCTTGTAAAATATACGAAAAGTGTGTTTTTGATGTAGCACTCTGTTACGTGGGATGCTGAAAAGCACGTTTCCAATTTCTTGGGATTGTGTCGAAATCAAGTATAATAAGTATTTGAAGAGAAGTTATATCGTCAGAAACTTTTTATAGGGTCGAAATGTATACCTCTGCGTAGAACTAGGTTTATAATGAGAACCTGTCGAGAAGCTGGGGAAATCCTAAGGAAATAATCCCCCTTTTTCAGAGATTACTCGAAGTTTATTCGAAGCTCATTCATTCCGTAATATTTGAGCTACGAGGGATCTTCGAGTAATCTCTGAATGAGAGGGATTATTGGGGTAGGATTACTTCTTCATTTGGGTTGAATTTGTGTTACATGATATTTTCTCAGCTGTAATTTTATTTGTTATGCTTGTTCCTAGAGTAATAATACCTTAATTCTATGGTTTAACTATTTCTTGGGTCTTACTGGTCGCTTTCTCTTACGTTATGTTCCCGTCACGTGGCGATGGGATAACGATTTTGGATGTGGGAAGTAGCGGTTGAGAGGTAGTTGAACGTAAGGAAAAGAGTGGGATATCTTTGGTTAATTCGTGGTAGGAGTCTATTTAGAATATTCAGACTTTTTCTAAGACTAGGTACTTAATGTATCAAGTGTGACAAATCTCAGAATCTAGTTATAATTAGACATGGTTACATTATCTATAATTATTCCGGTTTATAATTTAGAACTTTATATCCGACGTTGTTTAAACTCTGTAATCGAACAGACTTATAAGGAGTTGGAGATAATAGTTGTAAATGACGGTAGTAAAGACAGTTCTTTAAAAATATTGGAGGAATATGCTTCAAAGGATTCTCGAGTAAAAGTTATAGATAAAGAAAATGGAGGAGTGACTTCTTGTCGTAGAGTTGGACTCGAACAAGCTCAGGGAGAATATGTTTTTTTCTTGGATGGGGATGATTGGTTAGAAAATGAGACTCTGGATCGTTTGTATTCATGTGCAAAAGCGAAAAATGCAGAGATTGTTTTAGGTAATGTTTATTTTAGTAGTGATACTAAAGATGAGCCTGTTTTATCTGGTAGTTTCGATTCTATTTCATCTAAAGAATTTATTCATCAGTTAGCGCATGGTAAGCAATTATGGAGTCTGTGTATGAAATTAATAAAAACTTCTGTTTGTCGAAAGATGATCATTCCTGATACATTGAGTATGGCAGAAGATATGACAGGGATGTTGCAATTGGCTTTTTATGCCCGCACGATAGCTAAAAGTGATTATTATGGTTATCATTATTACCAGCGATCAAGTGCTTCAACTAAATCTCCGACATTAAAGCACGCAAAGGATGCGTTGGTTGCAGCAGAATATATTACGTCATTTTTTGAAAGACAAGGT
>ENA-ORTG01002622-ORTG01002622.1-human-gut-metagenome-genome-assembly--contig:-NODE-2622-length-14007-cov-3.709576_pt1 | contig 14007 bp, 9 predicted proteins | sample MGYA00241906_ERZ509176 | MGnify/ENA primary metagenome ERZ509176 (study PRJEB26280, sample SAMEA2338811) | human gut metagenome | biome: human gut; feature: human-associated habitat; material: faeces...
CAATGCGGTGTCGCCTTTGGAAGTGTCTCCCGACCCGGAAGCAAGTTATGCCGAACACATCGGGCGCGACATCACCGCATTGCTCGGATGTGATGCGGTTCTTGTCCTGCCAGGATGGGTGGAATCCAAAGGATGTGCGCTCGAAATGGAAGCGGCACGCATTTACGGCAAGAAGATACTTACGAACAATGGAATGTTGGACTATTATGCAAAGGAGGTGGAAAATGAACAAACCCGATAACAATGCAAGGCTTCTTCAAGTCTATTACAATTCCTGTAACGCCCTGCTCGAAGCCTTCTGCGAAAAGCACGGCTTCGACTATGAGGATGCCCGGCAAAGTTGGGTCGCCGGATGCGTGGGCGAAATAGTGTGCTGTGGCGACTATTACTTCAACATGGACGTGATAGTCACCGACCTTAAGGAGGATGCCCCCGAGGAAGAACTGATAAAGTGGTATGACTATAACACAGAATGTTCCTCCTACGGAATAAACGGTTGTAACTACCATTCATGGCTCAAAGGTTGTCCTAAATTGTCAGAAAATGAAATTGAAGAAATCAGGCAATACCAAAAGATTGTGGAGGAAGCCAAAAAGCAGTTGGACGAATGTATAACCAAATACAAGGAAGGAGGGTTTTAAAATGAACACCCCTGAATTTATATTGCAAGCCCTGTTCTTCGTAGTGAACAGCTTGGCTTTATGCTTCCTCGTATGGTTTGTCTGTCGCATAATTAATCGGATGGGAAAGAGGCTGGACGAGACAATTAACTTCATGCGCTGGGTCAAGTCGAGACACGACACCACACATCTCAATATGCTATATCATATTTTGGCTCTCTGTATCCAACAGGAGAAATACGAAGATGCACTGGCTGCCTATGAAGCAGGAATCGAGATCGGAGATTCTGCCTGCCTGCAGAGTCTGAAATTCAATCAGATCGTTGCCAATGAGTACCTGGGTAACTTCGACAAGGCAAAGAGTCTCATTACAGATTATCTGAGCGTATATTCTGAAGATACCAAGGCACAGAGAGAGGCACAATTCCTGCAGACACGGTAAAACAGCATATTACAGGCTTTTTACAACATTTAGTAACTATTCAGAACCACATTCACAAAATCGCTGTTTCACAGCTTTACTTTTGCTCATGTGGTTACTTCGCCATATAAATTAAGTCAGATATGCTTGTAAACAAGCATATTCTGCCTCAATTTGCATGGCTCTGAATAGTTACATAAAAGTGACACGTGAGTCATAAAACACAATATGTTGTATACAAAAATAAAACAACAGGCGCTATTTAGTGTGTTCGATTGACTTATGCTTTAAGCCGTGCTAGTATGAATTCATACACGGTCCTGCGATGCCAAGAGCATGCAAATGGGTTATGTAAATATGGGGGAAGGCTGTATGTCAGCCGGAGGAAGGAGCAAGTTATTCAATGTTTCGTGTAATCAAGAGAGATGGCAGTGAGGTAGAGCTGAATCTTGAGAAGATCAGTGGCGCCATCGTAAAGGCATTTGATGCGACACAGGTTCAGTACAATCAGGCAATTGTTGATTTATTGACACTTCGTGTAACAGCAGATATGCAGGGGAAGGTAAAAGAGGGTAAAGTACAGGTAGAGGAGATTCAGGACAGCGTAGAGAAGGTGCTGGAGCAGGCTGGCTATGCAGAGGCTGCCAAGGCATTTATTCTGTATCGTAAGCAGCGTGAGAAGATGCGCAATATGAAGTCCACGATTCTCGATTACAAGGAAGTAGTGAACAGCTATGTGAAGTCCGAAGACTGGAGAGTGAAGGAGAACTCTACAGTAACCTATTCTGTAGGCGGTCTTATTTTATCGAATTCCGGTGCGATTACGGCGAATTACTGGCTGTCCGAGATATATGATGAAGAGATTGCAGAAGCACATAGAAATGCAGATATTCATATCCATGATCTGTCCATGCTGACAGGATATTGTGCAGGCTGGTCCCTGAAGCAGTTAATTAAAGAAGGACTTGGCGGTATTACAGGCAAGATTACATCAGCTCCTGCCAGACATTTATCCGTTCTGTGCAATCAGATGGTGAATTTCCTCGGCATTATGCAGAATGAATGGGCTGGCGCTCAGGCATTTTCCTCTTTTGATACCTATCTTGCACCTTTTGTAAAAGTAGACAACTTAAGCTATGGTGAGGTTAAGAAATGCATCGAAGCATTCATCTACGGCGTAAATACACCAAGCCGTTGGGGTACACAGGCTCCTTTCAGCAATATTACTCTGGACTGGACTGTGCCAAATGACCTTGCAGAGCTTCCTGCTATCGTAGGCGGTAAGGAGATGGATTTCTGCTACAAGGATTGTAAGAAAGAAATGGACATGGTCAATAAGGCATTTATTGAGACTATGATCGAAGGCGATGCAAATGGCAGAGGCTTCCAGTATCCGATTCCTACCTATTCTATTACAAAAGACTTTGACTGGTCTGATACAGAGAATAACAGACTTTTATTTGAAATGACATCCAAATATGGTACTCCATATTTTTCCAACTATATTAACTCAGACATGGAGCCGTCTGACGTCAGAAGTATGTGCTGCCGTCTGCGTCTGGATTTAAGAGAGCTGCGTAAGAAGACAGGTGGATTCTTCGGCTCAGGTGAAAGTACAGGAAGTGTTGGCGTAGTAACGATCAATATGCCAAGAATTGCATATCAGGCAGAGGATGAGGCTGATTTCTACAGACGTCTTGACCGAATGATGGATATTGCAGCACGTTCTCTCAAGATTAAGAGAAATGTTATTTCCAAATTGCTGGATGAAGGCTTATATCCATATACGAAGCGTTACCTGGGAACCTTTGATAATCATTTCTCTACGATCGGTCTGATCGGCATGAATGAGGCAGGACTGAATGCAAAGTGGCTCAGAGCTGACCTGACACATGCAGAGACACAGAAGTTTACCAAGGATGTACTCAATCACATGCGTGAGCGTCTGTCGGATTATCAGGAACAGTACGGTGATCTCTACAATCTGGAGGCTACACCTGCAGAGAGTACAACATACAGACTGGCGAAACATGACAGAGCAAAGTGGCCTGATATTATCACAGCAGGACATGAGGGAGATACGCCATATTATACGAATTCTTCCCATTTGCCAGTAGATTACACGACAGATATATTTGATGCATTGGATGTACAGGATGAATTGCAGACACTGTATACTTCCGGTACAGTATTCCACGCATTTTTAGGTGAAAAGCTTCCTGACTGGAAGGCAGCAGCAAACCTGGTTCGTACCATTGCAGAGAATTATAAATTACCTTATTATACCTTGTCGCCTACTTATTCTATCTGTAAGGAACACGGTTATCTCAGCGGAGAACAGAAGATATGTCCTAAGTGCGGCAAGACAACAGAAGTATACAGCCGTATTACCGGTTACTATCGTCCTGTACAGAACTGGAATGATGGTAAGCTTCAGGAGTATGCGAACAGAACAGAGTATCAGATTGGTAATTCTGTGATAAAAGGAGAACACCTGAAAGCAAAGCCTGCATCCGAGATCAAGGCAGCAGCCCTCAGCGCTTCCATGATATCCCAGCGTGAGGAGGAAAAGAACATAAAATTCCTGTTCACCACCAAGACGTGTCCGAACTGTAAGCTGGCAAAGGAATACCTCAAAGATGTGGATTATACCATTGTTGATGCAGAAGAGAACATGGATCTTGCGGTACAGTATGGTGTCATGCAGGCTCCGACTCTTGTAATTGTAACCGGACAGTCACAGAAAAAATACGTTAATGTATCCAATATAAAGAAATACGCGACTAATGTGGCACAGATAGCACAATAGATAGAAATAAGGAAGAAATAAGATAGAGGAGAAAGTTATGATCAACAAACTTGTAGAGAAGATTCGCAAGACAGGTGCGCCCATTGTAGTAGGTCTTGACCCTATGATGAAATTCGTACCTGAACATATCAAGAAGATTGCTTTTGAGGAAAAAGGCGAGAACCTGGAGGGTGCTGCAGAAGCCATCTGGCTTTTTAATAAGGAAATCATTGATAAGACTTATGATCTGATCCCGGCAGTAAAACCTCAGATTGCCATGTATGAACAGTTCGGTATTCCCGGATTGATGGCTTTTCACAAGACAGTAGAATACTGCAAATCCAAGGATCTGGTAGTTATCGGAGATATCAAGAGAGGCGATATCGGTTCTACATCCGCAGCCTATGCGACAGCACATCTTGGCAAAGTACAGGTTGGAAGTCAGATCTGTCAGCCTTTTAACGAGGATTTCGTGACAGTGAATCCCTATCTTGGAAGTGATGGTGTACAGCCTTTTATCGACGTATGTAAGGAAGAGAAGAAAGGTATCTTCGTATTAGTAAAGACTTCTAATCCAAGCAGCGGCGAATTCCAGGATCGTCTCATTGACGGCAGACCTCTCTATGAGTGGGTTGGTGAGAAGGTTGCCGAGTGGGGCGAACAGGCTATGGGTGATTCCTACAGCTATGTTGGTGCCGTTATAGGTGCTACTTATCCTGAAATGGGCAAGGTACTGCGTAAGCTTATGCCCAAGGCATATATTCTGGTTCCAGGCTATGGAGCACAGGGCGGAAAGGGCAAGGATCTGGTTCATTTCTTCAATGAAGACGGACTTGGCGCTATCGTGAATTCTTCCAGAGGAATCATTGCAGCATACCAGAATGAACAGTATGCAAAGTTCGGAGCAGAGCATTTTGCAGATGCTTCCAGACAGGCAGTAGAGGATATGATCGCGGACATCAGTCAGGCGTTGGCATAAAGTGTGCATAAAGTGTGCGAAACATAGAGATTTTGGAAAACTCAGAGATAAAAGTGAGTTTCCAAAATCTCTTTTTTGTGTAAATTAACTATTAATTTGTGCAAAAATCACAAAACAATTTGTATACTATATGAAAAAGAATGATTGTAATACTTAATAAACAATGCTATAATTTGGATAGTTCTATAGTACTATTGGTAGAATTGCATATAGTGTTGAGAGAAGCGAGAATCTGAAGACAAAATGACGTATGACAGTTGAGTAAGGCTAGTACAGGGGAAGACAAATTGTATTTGGGTTTAGCAGCTACAATATGGAAGGAGGATATGCCATACGGCATAAAGAAACAACATGGAGAAGAAGAAAGTAAACAAAATCTTAAAAAGTGTTGCGGGCGTAGGGGTTGCACTTGGAGGAGCAAGCGCATTCTCTGATGGTGATGTGGTATTCGCCGCAGAACAGGAGCAACAGACAGTTACAGAAGAACAGGAACAGGTCGTTGAGACAGAACAGAAGGAATCCGAAGCACATGAGGAGCATCTTGATTCTACTGCGGACACCAACGAGACCCAGACTCAGGAGAGCAAGGGCAGTGGACCGGCACAGTCAGTGTCAGAGGATAATGGCAATGTTGCTGATACTACGAAGGATGATAACAGTACCAATGATGTGACACCGGATAATAATGATGGCGCAGATACAACACAGAATGACAATGGCAATACCGCAGATACAGAAACAGGTGATAATGGTAACGAAAATCAGTCTGTTGGCGGAGAAACAACTAATACAGATGACAATTCAACAAATGGAACAGAGAATGCAGAAGGACCAGAGACAACGGGTAACAATGAGAGCGACGTTCTGAATAGTGTGCGTTCTGAATCTCTTTCAGCAAGTGATTCAACAGTAAAATCTACCGCATCTGAGAGTGCTGCTGCATCGGAACATGAAGCTGATGAGGCAAGAAAGGATTCTGAGACAGAGTCTGCATCTGAATCCGCGTCAGAATCTCACGAAGGTTCATTAAGCGGAGTAAAGTCAGACTCTGAATTAGCATCACAGTCAACTGTTACATCAGAAGAGACAGAGGAGAGCCAGTCCGAATCAGCAGCAGAATCCTCTGTAGATTCTACAGAAGCACAGAACAGTGCAGCAGAAGAGCATAAATCTACTGAATCAGAGAAGGATGCAGCAACAGAATCAGCATCTTATTCAGCTTCTGAATCTTTGAAATCTGAGGATGACAGCCTGACATCCGTATCAGATGCCGCATCACAAAGTACAAGTGAATCAGCATCTGCATCTGCTACAGAGAGCGAGTCCTTATCAGAATCTATGGCAAGTACATCTGTAACTCTGAATGAATCAGACATTGCATCACAGTCAACCAACTATTCTATGCTGGAGTCAGATGCACAGTCTATATTTAACAGTACATCAACAGTATTCAAGGAAAACGGTCTTGAAGATGAATATCTGGAGAATCTGATCAATCAGATAAAAGAGGCTCAGAAGAAAGTTCAGGATGCATTACAGGCGGCTAAAGATGCAGGGCAGCATGTAGACCACAAAACGGATGGCAATAACTATTACCAGTATGCGGACGAACTGGCAAATCTTCTGATACAGTATAAGTTCTATCAGGAAGACAGGGTAAAGGACATCCAGCATAGTGAGTGGGACAGCAGCGGATATACGAACAACCATGTTAAAGTAACCTACACAGGCAGTGATGGAAAGCAGCATACAGAATACTTTGACTATGTAACAGCAGATTCTGCTGACAGACGTCTGGATGAAGTAGATAAGAATAAAAAATGGTGGGAATCTGAAAAGAAGGAAAATCCGGATTATATCGACCATATATATGTAACGAAGAAGGAAGTTACAAGTGCACAGCTGTTGGATACAAATGGTAATGAAATCGAGACATTTATCCATATGGGAATTGAACAGTACAAAATAAATGGTAAATGGCACAATGGTTACAGAACCACTAATGCTGAAGGCAAAACTGTCATCAGATGGGGAGATAACAATGAATTAGAGTATACTTATGGAACTATTTATGAGTTTAATGGTAAAGGTACAAGTTATTTCTCAGAGGTTGAATTTAACAAAGGACTTGACAAATATGGTGAGAGCAGAAGTGAGCTTACAAGTGTATCAGACAGCCTGAGTACAATCCGCAGCCAGATTGATTCTCTGAAATCAGCGAGCGAGGCGGTATCAGGAAGTATTTCCGCAAGCACAAGCGTTAAGGATGCAAGTACTTCTGCAAGTAATTCAACCTTATTAAGCGAGTCAGAAAGTAATCAGCAAAACAGTGCAAGAAGCGAGAGCCTGTCAGAAAGTGCAAGTACAAGTAAAGCACAGAGCGATGCAAGAAGCGAAAGCTTATCCGCCAGTGATGTGGCAAGTGAATCAGAAAAAGTCAGAGCATCTGCTTCTACATCAGATAGCATAGCAGCCAGTGAAAGTGATAAGGAAAGTGCAGCAGCATCTCAGAAGGATAGCGAGTCTGCAAGCCAGAGCGCTTCCGAAAGTGCAAGTGAGTCACGCAGAATAAGCTTAAGCGAGAGTGCTTCTTCCAGTGAATCAAGAAGAGCCAGCGCAGAGGCAAGCGAGAGTGCTTCAACAAGCACCAGCACAAGTGTTAGTGAATCTACCCGTGAGAGTACAAGTGCATCTACAAGCAAGAGCACAAGCATGAGTGAAAGTGCAAGTACCGCAGCAAGCCAGAGCGCAAGTACTTCTGCAAGCGAGTCCACAAGCAAGAGTATAAGTGAGAGTACAAGCACCTCATTAAGCAATAGCACAAGTGTTTCAGCAAGTGAGAGCGCAAGTACATCCACCAGCGTGAGTGAGAGCGATAGCGCATCAGCAAGCACAAGTGCAAGTATCTCCGCAAGTGAGAGCGCAAGTACATCCACCAGCGTGAGTGAGAGCGAAAGCGCATCCACAAGCATGAGTGAGAGCGAAAGCACATCAGCAAGCACAAGTATCTCCGCAAGTGAGCAGCAGAGCCTGTCAATAGTAGAAAGCCAAGTAGCGAGTGCAGAAGCATCATTACAGGCAAGCACAAAGGATTCCCAGAGTGCAAGCGCATCAGCAGAGGTAAGTACAGCACTTAGTGAAGTAGAAAGTACAAATGCAAGTCTGGAAGCCAGCGAGAATGCAAGTACATCAGCAAGTACCAGCACATCCACAAGCGAGAGTGAATCCGCAAGTGCAAGTACTTCCGCAGCAAATAGTACAAGCGGTGATTCTGGTAATGGTGGCACAGGTGAAGGTGGAACAACAACACCTGGTTCAGGTGAGAGTGCATCTTCCATATCAACAAATGCTTCAACCAGCACAACTCCAGCACCGGATACCATAATCGGCGAAGCAGATGTACCGTTGGCAGCTACAGCACCGGTTGCACCGAATACAACCAGTGAACTGACACCGACACAGACAGTTGCAAGAAGAGCAAGAACAACAACTACTATCGATGATGAGACTACACCGTTAGCAGCATCCGTAGAAGATGCAGCTTCCGGTAATGTACAGAAGGATGCAGATGTTGTTGTCATCGAAGATGAAGAAGTACCATTAGCCGTTATCGAGGATGATGAGAATGCAGATACTGCTACAACGACTATCGAAGATGAAGCAGTAGCACAGGCAGAGAGCATTGAGAATCCTTCACATAACTTCTTATGGTGGCTTGTAGCCCTGTTAGCAGCAATTACCGGTAAGACCGGCTACGATAAGAAGAACAACAAGGGTATCTTCAAACCTAAGAACCCTGGCGATCAGAAGAAATAACTGATTAAAAATAATACATAAGTCTATACAATTAGTGACCGCATACGTGGTCACTAATTGTGATTAGATAAGTACAATTCGTGCCATTCTTTAGGTTTATTAGTAGCGATTCACACAAGGAGAGCATTTTGAGGACTGGAAAAAGGAAATCTGAGAAAGTCTTACTGTATAAGACATTGTATACAATCATAATTATACTGATATATCTTGTGGGAAGGAATCTTCCATTATATGGAATTGATTATGCGCATTACCACAGTCAGTCCCTGGATGCCCATGCTCTCCTGATGCAGACAATCAGTGGAGACCTCTATCAGTGTTCTATCTTTTGCCTGGGAATCGCTCCCTATATGATAGCCACCATGCTGGTACAGATGGTCGTAGCATGCAGAAGCGCAGATGCAAAATCGAAGATATCACCCGGTAAGAGAAACAGGCTGTCGTTGTGCATTATGCTGGTGCTTGCAGTGATACAGTCCTATATCCGCTTACAGGATCTGCATTTTATAAGCACAGGGCAGCCACAGCTTATGGTCAGGCTGACGGCAGGCACAGAGATGATAGCAGGTGCGGTGTTTATCCTGTGGCTGTCTGAACGGAACAGGAAATATGGTATTGGTGGACAGACAGCGCTGATCCTGGCAAATATGGTGGATGGGATACGTTCCATGCTGATAGGAAGGGAGCCGGCTTCGCTGGTACTTCCCCTGATTATCTCAGCTGTAGTCATGTTCGTTGTGATCTGGATGGAGAACAGCGAGATGCACATCCCCGTTCAACGTATTTCCATTCATAATATTTATGCTGACAAGAATTATCTGGCGATTAAACTGAATCCCATCGGCATTATGCCTACCATGTTTTCTTTTGCTTTTTTCCTGTTACCACAGATATTACTGACTCTACTGGTGATGATATTTCCACAGCATCAGCAGCTTCAGGACTGGCGTGGACAGATGGTACTGACTAAGCCATTGGGAGTCGTTACCTATCTGATACTTTTGTTTGTCCTGACTGTCTTTTTCTCCTATATATTTGTAAATCCGGGAGATATTACTGAACAATTCTTAAAGAGTGGTGACAGCCTGCTCAATATCCATGCAGGAAAAGACACGAAGAGATATCTTAGACGCAAGGTAGTAGAGATAAGCCTGGTCAGTGCAGTGGTCATGTGTTTGTGTCTGGGAGTACCGCTTTTCCTACTGATACAAGGCGTATTGCAGGATAGTGCTTTGGCAATGCTGCCCTCGTCCATGATGATGCTTGCCGGCGTAGGCTGCAATATGTACCGTGAAGTACAGGCAATTCAGGATTATGATTCTTATAAGGAGTTTATTTGATGATTTTTTTTATACCCGCATGGTATCAGAAGAATAAATGGTGTGAAAATGAGCAGAGCTGGTATGCGAGGAGAACCCATACGGAGTTTGATGATACGGTAAAGCAGGTTCAGCTTTTTCACCGCAGTAAGGTGCATCCCTATAAGATCATGCTTCTTGGTTTTGCACCGAATTTCAGGCATTTTCTCCACCGACAGAGTGTGTATCATGCTCCGTACTGGTCCTGTTTTGATGCGATTCAGGAGATACGGCGTAAGAAGGCAATGCTTCTGTCCTTTCACAATTTGAACTGGCCGGAGGGGATTGAGTTCATCTACAGTAATTTCGTAATTCTTGCCATGTATCATGGTGAGAAATATGCACAGATTGAGTTTGGCGAGGACGGCAATCCGATTCAGGTTGATATGTTTCAAGATAATATATTAAAAAGACGTAATATTTATGACGATAGAGGATTTTTATCTTCCACTGTGCTGTATGAAGATGGAAAAATGCTGTATCAGGATTATCTGAGAGAGGACGGAGTCTGGAAGTTACGCGAATATGCTTCGGATGGGCATGTAGAAGTCAATGCCAAGGCATCAGTGTATTTGATTTCTTTTGACGGGGAAGAAGAGACACATACCTTCCTGAACAAAAGGTATGACGCCATGCGGAATGTCATAGAAGAAGTAGTGGAAGCCTATGTGAAGCGGGTAGACCCAAAGGATATGTTCTGCATTGCGATGGATGGACAGCATCTGCAGGTTCTGGATGAGGCATTGCAGGGCAGGAAAAGGATATTGTCTTTTTATGAGAATCGACTGACCCGGACAGAAGTAATCACATGGAAGCCAATGATAGAGAGCGCGGATTATGTCATTGTGGACTCGGAGGAGAATAAGGAAGAGATACTTGGTGTCTCAGACAGACTTTTAACGAATATTAAGGACATTTCACCCTATGATTCCCGTGTGGATTACAGTATCAGCGGACAGCTTAATGTGCAGAAAATACTGGTTCCTGTTGATGCACTGGGACAGAATGTACTGGATGAGCTGCTGGAACAGTTGGCAGGATATCTGACAGAGAATGAGAATGCCAGAGTGCATCTTTTTACCAGACGGGCTGATTATGATATGGAGGGCCGCCTGCTTAGAAAGGTACAGGAAGTGCTGGACAGAATGCAGCTTCCAACAGAGTGGGCAAGGAAAAAGGCAACACAGAATGCGGAGAATGAGCTGGATACAGAACAGAATGAACCTGTGAAATTTGTAGTAGAACAGTGCGTGGATGAGATATCTGTCAGCAAGTGTATGCGTGAGCAGAGAATTCTGGTGGATTTTAGTCTGGAGAGAGAGATCTATCTGCAGATTGCGGCAGTGAGCGTGGGGATTCCACAGATTGTATGCAGGAAGACGAAGTATGTGGAGCATGGAAAGAATGGATTTGTGCTGCAGAATACGAAGGATATCAGAAAGAGTCTGGCGTACTATCTGTCAGGGATGAAATACTGGAATGAATCGCTGATTTATTCCAGGGAATTGAGTAAGGATAACAGTACTGAGGTACTTATCAGAGAATGGAAAGAGGTAATAGAGCGCATTGGATGATATTCGTATCTTACAATTGGGAGAGGAAGACTGGGGACTGAGCTATCAGATTCCCGGTGGAATCAGGATATATCATGAGAAGCCTGAACTTCGCAGGACAGGAGATGCCTTTGAACTTGTCTTCTGGGACAGAGAACCCAGAGAGCAGGAGCTGGAGAACCTTCGTAATGTGACCAAAGCCTATACGTTGTACATTGTCGAGGGTGTACGGCTTGGGGAAAAGGCGAAGGAGCTTTTTACATGCAAGATGGGAAAGAAGATTGCCAGAGGGCAGATACAGCAATTTCTTTTACAGGAAGCAAGAAATTATTATCCTGCGCCCTATGGCGAGAAATTTAAGCCCAGTCAGGTGAGCATATCGAAGAATTTCAAGGGTGAGATTAAGTGGAATGGCAATTATAGTGTGTCTTTGACGGGAGACTTTGGAGAAGAGCTGGAGCAGGCTGCGTTCTGGAGAAACAATATCCCTGTATTCTCCGGACAGGCGATTGATTTATGGCTGGAATACAAGAAGAGTGAAGATGTTAGAATCTCCATGAAGATCACGCAGTTCCGGGCAGGCGCACTGGCTGAGGTTCAGAACAGCTGGGAATTTACACAGGAAGAGCTGGAGAATATTGTGACTATAGATAATCAGAAGAAGGATGGGCCTATCTTCGTATCCATCAACGCCTGTGGCAAAGGTGAGCTGCAGATTATCGGGCTGCATGACCGGTATTCCAGGCGTGGACATGGTTATTTTCTGCCGGGAGGCGAGCGTGTTGTGACCTCAGACAGGGAAGAGATATTCTATTATTTTGACCCGGGTGACAGGAAGCCGCCGCTTAATGTGTATTTCTCAGGATATAAGACAAGGGAAGGCTTTGAAGGCTACAATATGATGCGCAGGATGGGATGCCCTTTCCTGCTGATCTCAGAATCCAGACTGGAAGGTGGAAGCTTCTATATGGGTTCACCTGAGTATGAGGAACAGCTTGTAGGGATTCTGCGTAAGCACATGGAAGAACTGGGATTTGGTGCTGATGAGGTAGTCTTATCAGGTCTTTCCATGGGAACCTTTGGAGCATTGTACTATGGATGTGATATCAGTCCACATGCTATGCTTCTTGGTAAACCTCTTGCAAGTATTGGGGATGTGGCAGCGAATGAGAGACTGAACAGACCGGGTGGTTTTCCTACATCATTAGATGTGTTATGCTATATACAAAAGGGAATGGATGCAGACTGCATAGACCGTCTCAATCACCGTTTCTGGGATAAATTCGACCATGCAGACTGGCATGTTTCCAAATTCATCGTTTCCTATATGATAGAGGATGATTATGACAGGACTGCCTATCAGCAGCTGATCTCGCATCTGCAGTCTGGCGGTGTGCAGGTGTATGGTAAAGGCATTCACGGCAGACACAATGATGATACGGGAGCGATTGTAAAGTGGTTTGTCAGTCAGTATTATAAGATTCTTGCAGAGGATTTTCACAGAAACGTAGAATAGCGGAGGATAGAGATGACAGGAGAGAAGTGGACAGTATATTGGAATGAATATTCTGCCAATACCTATTTATATGGTTCCAGGGTTCTGTATCATGCCAGGGATGATGTGGAATTCCAGAATATACTGATGCCTCCGGGAACGATCATTAAGGAGTGGTTCTCAAAGACGAATTATCAGATGCAGAGAATCGAACCCACGTTACCTATGATAGATGGAGAGAGCAGATACCAGATTGAGATAGCAATAGATTGTCCTCCCGGTGAGAACTGGCTTATGCGTCTGGTCTTTTATGATAAATATGAGGCAGAGGCAGGAAGTATTGTGCTCAGGGATAAGGTGACTGTATTTCAGTGTCCGCTGAAGACGTACAGTTACAGATTACAGTTGATTCATGGTGGAATGACGCAATTTCATTTTCACTCAGTAGTAATTCGGGAAATAATGGATGAAACAGACGAACAAGATCAGAAAGTTACAAAGAATTCTAAATAGAATCAAGAAGTATAAGAGTAAGATAGCTGCCATGACGGATGAGCAGCTGGCAGACATGACCCGTGTGTTCAGGGAGAGGCTGGCGCAGGGAGTCAGTCTGGGTGAGCTGCTGCCGGAAGCGTATGCCGTTATCTGTGAGGCTGATTATCGTATTCTTGGCAAATTCCCCTATGATGTGCAGATTCTTGGTGGGATTGCATTGCATCAGGGATATCTGGCAGAGATGAACACAGGAGAAGGCAAGACTCTGACAGCGACAATGCCTTTGTACCTGAATGCCCTGACCGGTAAAAGTACGATTCTGGTCACGACCAATGAGTATCTGGTGCTTCGTGATGCCGAAGAGATGGGACAGGTATACAGTTTCATGGGACTGACTGTAGCAGCGGGCGTTCGTGCAAGGCAGGACGAGAAGATCAGCAATGATGAGAAGCGGGAGATATACAATGCGGATATTGTATACA
>ENA-ORTG01002628-ORTG01002628.1-human-gut-metagenome-genome-assembly--contig:-NODE-2628-length-13981-cov-6.820264_pt1 | contig 13981 bp, 11 predicted proteins | sample MGYA00241906_ERZ509176 | MGnify/ENA primary metagenome ERZ509176 (study PRJEB26280, sample SAMEA2338811) | human gut metagenome | biome: human gut; feature: human-associated habitat; material: faeces...
CATCTTCAATTATCATTATCTTTTTCATATATTATATTTCCTTCTTTCTATAGTTCTATTATATCATTATTTTTCTCTGTTTTATATTACAAGTTTGTAAGGTATGAAGAAAAAGACTTAGTACATCATTGTGATGTTGGTAAGTCTTTTTGATATTTCATGTATAGCTTCTCTCTTCAGGGGGCAAAAATATATTGCACACAAAATAAATTATTGCTAGTTAAAATCCTTATATTATAAGCATTTTTTAATTATACTAAATTACAAAATTTTAAATATAATTATTAAATATTACGATTTGAGTACCTAAATGGGTACCTAAAATTGATAATACTATTATTAATTCTTCATATAAATGAAAGGATAAATATTATGAAAATAACTTATACAAAATGTGGTGATTATTTATTACCAAATTTAATACTTACTGAACTTACTGAAAAAGAAAATAAGCTTTTAAATAAATATGGATTATTAAGATTAGAATACTTAAAAAGTAATAAGAAAGCTTTATATCAAGAATTACTTATGAAAGACAAATTAAATGAACATCTTTTTTTAGTCAGTATAATAGCTGAAGGTAGAATCAATAACATAGTTAACAGCTTAATAAAATCAGATGCATCAATTACAGAAAAACTAAAATCTGAAAATCAATTAATATTGGTTCAAAAAATGAATAATTGTAAAAATATTGCTGAAGAAATTGTTTTAAAAGAAATTGTTTATGGAGATGAAATATGATTAAGGGTAAAGAAGATATCACAGACAAAGAATTTGAAGAAATATTATTGCCATTCTATAACAACTATAATGAATATCTTATTAAATTTGTAATACCTGACGCAATAGCATTTTATTTAGCAAATGGACATGCTAGAATTTGTTTATCAGATTGTCCATTAATTAATCATATCAACTCAGCACTTGATATATTTAATACCAAATGTAATGTTGATGAATTAATACCTGAAATAGAACTAGTTTTAAAAATAAAATATAATCTAAAAATAATAAAAATTAAGCCATTAAAATTTAAAAAAATAATGTAAAGGAAAGCACTACCTAAATTTAGATAGTGCTTTAAATTTATATTGAGATTAATATTATTTTCTAGCCATCACTGAATTTGTACTCCCGTACAAAATTCTTATGTGGGAATAATCCCAATCCCTTTATTTGTTAGTTTATGGTTTTAGCTTTTTTTCTTAATTTAGTAATGTTAGATTTTATTCCCGTAGAAAGACGCATTTCCTGTGCATAGTTTCTCATATTTGCAAAAAAATCTTTATCATTTATTTCATTATTTTTACAATGTGAAATATAATCATTTAGTATGTTGCAATCTTTTAAGCGATTAAATAAATTTATACATTTTGTATATTTTTTTAAACTTGGTATTAATATGTCTATTTTCCAAAAATTGTCTTTATTATAATCAATATTAGAAAAGTCAAAATTATCAACAATTTTATTTGTGATACCTTTTGAAAATACATATTTATTAAAATTATTTCCCATTTGTTTATAAATACTGATAATAGCGTCAATATATTTAGAATTACCTGACATACTTGAATCAATACTCATTTTTTTATTATTAATCGTTTTAGAATACAATAATAATTCATAATATTCTTTTTCTTTAAATATTTTTTCATAATAATCTGAATATCCATATTTAGTTTGAAGAGAATCTATTTTATCTAAAACACTCAATGATAAATCATATTCCTTGTTTTTTAAATACTCTATCATATTTTTTTCTGAACTTTTAACATTTAAAGCCTCAATTATATATTTATCAATTAAAGTATTATAACCATATTTATCTAAAATAATTTGTAAATCATGTTCACTCAGGATAAAATTTGCATTGGAATTAAAATCATTATAAACTGATTCTAAATTTTCAAATGAGTTTTTCTCATTTAAAATGATATGTTTTTTTAAATCTAAATCAAAATCATTTTGCAAAATATAATTCTCTAATTCTAGTTTTAATTTTTCATCATTGATTTTACATATATCATTTACTATATTTATATCAATAAATGTTTTTATAGAATCCCAATTTATTTTTTTATCAATTAACATTTTATAAATTACTGAAACATTATCTTCTTTTTGTTTTAATAGCAAATCAAATATATCTTTTGAAACCAAAATATTATCTAGATATTTTGTTAAATCATAATTCTTAATATTATTTTTTAAATTAATAATAAGAGTCTTAACTTCAGTCAAAAATTTATTTAATTCTCGAGAATTTTCACTATCATCTTTATTGATATACTCAAAATATAAATTATCTAATGATTGAAAAATAGTTTCATCATCTAAAAAGTAAGAATATTTCAGATAATTTTGAAATTTTATACTAATATTAGAGTTTTTATAAAAGTCTTTAGTATCAATATCTAATTTGTAATTTTTTTTCACATATTCATAAAATTTTTGATCACCTAGTAATAGTATTTTTTCATTATTTGGTAAATATTTATATATCTGATTATAAATTTTAGAAAAATTCACTTCTTCTTTTTCTAAAATTTTATAAACACTTTCCCAATCGTCAAGTCCAGAAAAAGGATCATTTGATACATTATAAATAATTTGTTCACTTGCATTCAATATATTATTTATATCCATAAAATTAGTTAAATATATATAATAATTATTATCAAGCATATTTTTTTTATATGCCTCTTTTATTATTAAATCCATTGAAGAATCAGTTAATTGCTTACCTTCATTAATAAAGCCATTAAGTTTTTTATTTAAAGATCCTACGCAGTCAAATCCCATTAAAACACTTATAATTATTAGCTGAGAATAATTTATATTTTTAAAATTCTTATCTTTCAAATATACATACTTTGTAATAATTCTATTAAATAAATGTTTAACTCTTCTAATAGAATTATAATTATTATTAATAATGCCAATAATAAAATCTCTATTTTCAACTTCATTAAATATACCACTTAATATTTCATTTTGATCTATCTGTTTTTCTATATAACTTCGCATTATTATTGGTTGATTATTAGCAACATTCAATATATAATCAAATAATTTATCAGGATTTATATCACTTTCTTTATCATCGATAATTTTATTTAAATCTATCATAAAAATAAATCTAATTTTAATATTACTTAAAACATTATCTAAATGATAATACTCATTATAAAGCAAAGAAATAATTGGCAATTGTAATTTCTTATCAATTCTATCAAGATCATCTATAATAAAATACACATTACCATTTTTAGGAACATTATTATATAAAACCTTACATAAATTACTTTTACATTTATCTATATCTAACATTGGGCTTTTTTCAACTTTTTCTGGTTTATAGAAACCATATCCATATAATATTAATAATATAAATATTGTGAACAAAACGTATGGCATTATATTACTTGCAATCTTATACAAATCATTAAACATAGTAATTGATTTAAAAAATCCAGAATATACCAAATATATTGAAACGAACCCAATTAGTACAACTAATATTTTATCGATTATTTTCTTAAAAATATTATTCTTTTTTAAAGAAGTTGTTGTATAACTAAATTGATTATTATAAAATGTTCTTTCAACATCATATGGGTTTTTACATAGGCAACTTCCAACTTGATTAACAAAGTATCTATGATATTTATCTATAACATTTGTATTTTTTTCATATTCATTATTAATTATCAATTTTTCTTCTTGTTCCTGATTAACATTCGTTACATTCTTTTCATTAATGATATCTTTGTTATTATTTATATTTAAGAAATTTATATTTAAAAATATATTATTCCTTTTATTTTTTTTATTATTACACACTTTATTTTCAAACAAATTTATTATGCTAGATTTACCAGTACCATATTCACCATCTATTGCTATAAATTTAGCTCCTTTTTTTATAGCAAAATATATTTGCTCAGAATATGTTATTGCTCCAAAATTATCGTTATCTTTATCAGTTATTGGAGTTTCCAAAAAAACTCTACAATTTTCATTATTCTTTTTATCTTTAATACTTATTCTTTTCATATTACAACACCTCTTATAGTAACAAAAAGTGCAATACAAAACTATAAAGCCTGTACTAGCACCTTTTTATTCTTTTATATTCCATATTCCTTGTTTACCTGATATTTCTTTGTTGTCATTTATTTTTTCAACTAATTCTAATTTCCAAGCGTAACCAGTTCTATCATGTTTATGGCCATAAACAAGTTCATTCTCTTTAATAATTTTTTTATTTATTTCATCGTTTAATTCAATACAATCTAAAACCTTAACTTTTGCAACAATCCTTGATTGAGGATATTTAAGATTAAGATGTTCAAATTTTTTCATTGCATCTTTATCTATACCTTTTCCTGCATGAATTAGTAATTCTCCTCTATAACTATACTTCCAACTTCTAAATTCATATTTTTTTAAACCTTCTGCAACTAATGTTGCCCAAGGTTGTTTTAATGTAATAACCTTCATTATTTTTTATACCTTATTTGAAGATTTAATTTAAAGAAAATTTTGCCATTTTCAACATATAATTCTAACATATGATATCTTGTTGAACTAGGGGAGTCTAACTTTGTTTCTTCAATCAAATAATTAATAACCTTTTGCCTAAAATAGATTAAATCTAAGACAACAACTTTTCCATCTTTTTTTACTACAATCAATCCACCATTGACATTATTTTCACCATTCCATTTAATACTTGGAAAAAAGCCAAAACTTATCGCTTCTAAAAAATCACCTAATTTTTTTAACGCAAAGTTATTATCTGAAAAATTACTATTTTTCAAAAACAAATCTTTTAAATTTTTATTTTCATATTCGTACGAATCAAGTAAAACATCACCTAAATATTTAGGCATATTACTATCAATCAATCTTAAATTATAATCAAAGTTTTCACATTCCATTTTATGAAATTTGATTTGTCCGCCTAATGATCTAATCATATGTAGTCTATCTATTAATTTTGTTCTTGACTTTATATTGTTAACTTTACTAATATCACTTATATCTAATCCAGTTACTTCGTAAACAAAATTAGTATGATTACTTGCATTTAAAATTGTAGCAGGGCTTCCTAAACTTGACTTAATACTATATTTCAATAATAAATCATCACCAACTCTTCTGTCCATAACTATTGCATTTAAATCCTCTTTAGAAGACGATTTAGACTTTAAAATACCAGACGGAGTCATTTTATCCAATAGGGACTGTACATTATCTATTTCAAAAGAGCCATTAGAGGCAACCGCATTTTTTATTATATTGAATAATTTTAATTTATTATCTTTTATTTTTAATCTTTCAAGTTCTTCTACTAATTCATCATTAAAATAAACACTAACATCTAAATTATTATGTAAAACATAGTCTATAATTATATCTCTTTCCTGTAATGTAAGTTGTTTAACCTGATATAATTCATTAGTAATATCTTCTAATTTCTCGTCCACCAAATTCATATCAGGATTCTCTAATAAAGCTAATATTGCATAAAACTCTGACCATTCACCTCTATTCATTGCCATAAAAATCATCCAACCTTTCTATCATGTATTCTGCCATAGCTTTTATTACTGGGATTGATACTGAATTTCCAAATAGTTTATATTGTTGAGTATCGCTTATTCCTTTTGGAAACGAAAATTTATCAACACCATTTTCTATAAATCCATAATTTATAAATCCCTGCAATTTTCCCCATTCAGTAGGTGTCATATTTCTTATACCTTCCTTATTTATTGGATTACCTCTTCCAACCAATAAATTATCATATTCTTTTACATATTGTCTTATAAGATTTCTTTCTTTTCCAGAACCACCAGTTGCCATAATTGTGTTTGACACGGGATTTTCCCCCTCGTTAACAACAATATATCCAAAACCTGAGTTAACCGAAGCATGACTAGCTTTATGATTTTTTAATGTTGTTAAAAGTTTATCAGATAAATAGTATTTAGAATCAACCCTACTTTCTAATAAATCATATAAATTTTGATAAATCTTCTCATCAGAATGATCAGGTAAATTAGGAAATTTATAATTTTTAGGAATAATATCATTCCTAAACCCCATAATAAATATTCTTGCTCTTTTTTGCGGAATTCCAAAATCCTTTGTACTTCTCACCAGATTTTTTGCATCATATTTTATTTCCCCATCTTTTATATCAACACCTACAACTTTATAATTCAACTCATTAAGTGCTTTAATTATTATTTTAAAAGTATTACCTTTTTCATGTTTTAAAAGTCCTTCAACGTTTTCTAGCATAAATGATTTCGGCTTTGTTCTTTTAATAATATCTGCAATGTCAAAAAATAATGTTCCTCTTGTTTCATCTGCAAATCCTTTTTGAAGTCCAGCAATTGAAAACGCTTGACAAGGAAAGCCACCTAATAAAACATCATATTCGGTATTTTCTACTTTATTTTTAAATTCTTCACTTGTAACATCGTTATAAGAATCTTCATTATATAAATGCTTATATACTTGACATGCATATTTATCAATATCTGCTGATAAAACATTACTAAATCTACCAGTTAATTCATACCCTCTTCTTATTCCACCTAAACCTGAAAATAAATCTATAGTTTTGTATTTCTTCATTTCGTACCTCACTTATTAATTATAATTTAGGGCTTTTACATTCCCATGCGAATTTCGTATAGGAATGCAAATTCATTGCTCGCTAAGCAAACATTATATTCCCAATGACAGCAATGATGTCTTTATTACACCCTACCCATATATATTTCTTGCCATATTGTCATTACTAACCAAAAAATCATTCTTCTTCAGTAAGTAATTTTTTTAAATCATCCATTGATTTCTCTTGTTTTTTAATTTCTTTTTCATTTTCTTTAATATAATTTTTCATTACTTTGAAAACTCTATTTTTATCTTTCTTATTTAATTCAGAAATAAAATTTAACTCTTCCAAATTGCAGTTATCCAATAATTCTTTAATAATCATTTTAATATATAGTTCATCTTGCATTTGATTAACCATGTCATCTAGTACAAGAATTGGAGTATTTTCGGGATTAATAACCATACTGCTATAAGAATTGTTTACTGTTGAATCTATTTCTTCCTTACTATACTCACACAACTCCATTAATATCTCTAGAGAAAGATTTAATACTGAACTTAACTTTTTTAAAGATAATACATTAGGTTTCTTTCTTTCACCTTTTTCAATTTTAGCAATCGTATTATTGTCTATACCAGTTATTCTTGACAATTCCCTTTGAGATATATTAATTTTTTCTCTAGCTTCTTTTACTACGCTAGATAAAGTTTTATTATCCATTAAATTACACCTCTTCATAACTTCCTAATACCATTTTACCACAAAACAGATTATTCAACAATATTTTTGTGATTAAAACTCACAAAGCCTATTGACATTAATTAATATTAAATGATATTGTTACATTATGATCATACCTCACAATGTAATTTATTTATTTAGTTGGTAATTCTTACATAGATATATTTATATCTATAATCTAAAAGAAATGATGATTTGTTCATATGGATACTAGAGAAAATTTAAAATTTATTTTAAAGCAATGATGTAATCTTGATGATTTAATTATGACTGATATTTGTTTGGAGATACTGTTCTAATAACAAATAGAATGTTAAAAAACAGAAAAAAAGAATTATAAATTGGCAGATGTTAAGCAAATCCAATTACATAATTCCAAGCATTCTTTTGTATTTTCCTGTTTAATAAACAAAACAATGCTCAAGTTGTATTAAAATGATTCATACAAAAGTTGAAGAAATTTTAAAAATTTATTTATTCTTATTTACAATCACTTTAAATGAAGTTATTCCTTCAACGGATGGATTTAAGATAATAAAACCGATGACTAATCACCATTGGTTATTTTTATGTCTTAGAAACTATTAAATTTGTTTTTTCTTGAAGTATGTTTAAAAATTCTTTATGTGCATATTCACGACATTTTAATGCCTTAATAATATCGTTGTCAGTTATTGGTAAAATCAAACCATGCTCATCTAAGTAGGTATCTGCACAACTATTAATAAACTTATCATACTTTTCAATTGTTCTACACGATAATATACCAATTTGTCCTCTTCTGGTGCTAAATCTTCCAAGCAATTGATCTAATTCTGGATTCTGTGGATCATTTTTATAGTTTTTACATTCGATTATTATTTGTGGGCTTGTCATCTTAATCTTATCTGATATTACTGCAAAATAGCCCTCTTCAGCTATATTGGAAAAAATAATATCAATTCTTTTTCTTCCCTCATGGATTTTTTCCTCTTTTCGTGGATTAGATAAATATGGATAAGTTAAGAACTCATATATTCCTATCATTAAGTTATGATAATCAGAAGCACTATCTGTTCCAACTGGAATGGACTTTAATTTTTCTATCATAAAATTACATACATCTTCATAATTAACCTCAGTCAATAGTTCTCCATTCATACAATTGGTATTCTTGTTTTTACTCTTAAAATCGTTAAAAATTTCTGGGTGTTTAACTGTAAAATCCAAGATATATTTTTTATCCATTACTGGTTCTTTTTCAATAATAGACTTTTTTGTAACATATCTTTCTTTTGTTGTTTTTCTAATTTTTACCAAAGATGTTTCGTTTTCAATATTTTCCTTTTGTAAAAAATTTAAAATAAAATGTTGTCTATATTTTGATGGTGTATATGTTTCACAGAAGCTTATAATTGATTTTGGTACTAATAATACAGGTGTATTATCTACTACCAACCTATCAATATATTTGTTTTCCCATTTGTGGGTTTCCATATTCCAATAATACCCTGATGGTACATTTTTAGTAAGAGGAATATTATTTAACTCACATTGTTCAATTGTGTATTCCAACAATTTTATTCTGATAATATTTGTTATTAAATCTGATAATTTATCCCTGTCTATATTTTCAATAAATATTCTCAAATCTTCAATATTTTCTAATACACCATATTCGATAGCCTTACTATTCTTTAATTGTGTGAAAATATCCAAAGTACCGCTTTGACCAATACCTTTACCTCTTGACTTATTCTTTGATAGTCCAAGATGTGTTTCGTTTACTTCGCCTATTCTGGTACAGATCATTCTTGCTTTATTATCCATATTGTTTTTTAACAGTCCGATTAAATATGAAAAGAAATCTTGTAACAGTTCATTACATGTCACGGTAAAATCAGAGTTGCATTTTGCAATTAATGTTGAATCAATAAACAAAGGAATATCTTTTTCAATATCAATATTCACAAAATCTAATTCTAATTGTGTTTTATTTAAATTATAAATACTGCTAATAGTTGCCATATTACCTCCTATTTATCATCAATCATTTTTTTATTTATATAATCAATTATTACTAATCCATAATTTATAAAAAAATCTTTTTGATCATCTGTATAATTTAATCTTTTATTAATGTCTTCCTTTGTAGAATGTCTGAAGCATTCTAATTTGTTTCTATAACCTTTTACTATATCATCTGATAAACAGCCCTCAGTATCTGTATAATCTAAAACAATAAATTTATCACTTTTTTTATGAGGTTTTAAAAGATATTCTATACTATTACAAAGTGCTTCAAGCTTCTCATCTAATGACATATTATTAAACTCAGCGCCTCTCGTAGATACAATTTTTAAAGTTTTTGCTGCATTGTCAGACACTCTATATTTATTTTTTTTTATAAATTTGAGATTTTCGACGAAGATACTTCTATCAGCCCATGCCACTTTACCACTATATCCATCTCTTTCGATAATCTTTTTTCTTATCTTATCATATGATAAATCCCATCTTTCTGTTGGCCTCTCTAAGAATTTAGGAAATTCTTCTATGTAATAACCCATATCATTTAAATAGTTACATAAATATATAAAATTATTATCATTTACGGTATCTATCATTGGATTATTTGTATTATAAGGTTGAATAAGCTCTTTAAATTTATCTATTGCATCTTGCTCATCATAGATCCAAAATTCATCGTCGCTAGCTCTCCAAGTTAATAAATCTTGAAACTTGTTAGCATAATATTCATGTTTATAACATGTTTGACAAAAGTATGTTTTTAATTCTACCATGTACCCTCCTTATAAAAAAAATCCTATACTATAATTGTATAGAAATTTATAATTCCATTATACAACTTTTTTCCTTAGATGTCTGCAATAATTATGCAATTTTAACAAAAATTTGTTCTCAAACTGTTGCCAAGAATTATTTTTAATATTCTATACGTTACAAGCCCTTATAATTACTAACTTAAATCAATTATAATTTTTCGTTAGATGTGTCAGTTAGCAATTAAAATATCCCCCACTTCTAGTTAACAAAAAAACACCAGCACAAAAAATCTATTAAATAGACCTGTACTAGCGTCTTTATTTAACTAATTTAAGTATATCAAATTATTTTTATTTAATCAACAAATTTAGACAAATTTCTCCATACTAAAATAATATTAGTATATATCTATAGCTTATATATAATAGATGCAATACGCATAATAAAATATATATATGATTATTTATTATTAACTATCTCATCTAATTTACTTCTGATAATTCTTTCTTCTCTACTACCATTAGTAGTTAATCTTATTAATGGTATATTATATTTAGATAGTATATTATTCTTTAATATATCTCTTTCTTTTTGTTTATTATCTTCTTTATGATATTTATATCCATCTACTTCTACCGCTAATAATGGTATTTTACTTATTTTATTATATATTAAGAAATCTATATGAGTATTATGGTGAGAAGCATATTTTCTATTTGCTAAATATAAGAGAAAAAATAATCTCTAGTATTGGTTAGTCATCATACTTATTATTTTCAAGCATATATTTTTTCTTATCTATTATTATACTCTTATCCCTTCTATTTTTTTCATTCTGATATAAATTTTTATATTCTTTAATTTCGCTATCAACAAATTTTTTTAACTTATCATTTTTAGGTTTAAGAGATTTTAAAAACAAGTATTTATTATTGAATGCATCGGCAAGCCCATATTCACCTAATACGACACCTGTGTCAAAAAGTAAGCAATCTATTTCATTCAATATTTCATCATTTTCTTCTACTCTTTGTATAATAAATTCAAATATCTTCCAGCAGGATATTGAAGTACCTAATATTTTACACAAATTAATTACGTTAGTATAAGTATTATAATTATCATTTTCGTTCAAGTATTTTAATATATCAATTCCCAATTCATCATTGTATTCTCCTATTAAGTAGTGTATATAATTGGATATTTTATAACAATCATTTTTTTCTAAGAATTCCATACATAATGATAAATTGTTATATCTTTCTTCATTGTAATTGCTGCAATCAGCTAAACTAATATAACCATAAAAATTGTGTAGATTTGTATTTGGCTTATCTGTTATTTTTTGTTTAAGAATTATTCTTAAATCGTCTGGATACTTCTCAAACAAATCATTTAAAAAATACTCATTTAATCTATTAAATTCACTATATCTAAAATTATCAATTAATATCTTTAAATCTTTATAACTATACTTTTCTATAATATTTTCTTCTGTATCGGGGTTATATAACAATTTTCCCATAATACCTTTATTAATTGCATTGTATTCTTTAATTTTATTTAACAAATACTTTTTATATTCGTTATTATTTATTAAATCATTATTATTAATAATTAATCTTAATAGTTTGAATATTAAATCGTCATTTTTTCTTTCTTCAACAAATATCATTATTTTGTTCAATAATTCTAGATTTATATTATCAATTCTAAACATTGCTTGAATAATCTTATCTGCTTTTATCTCATCATCAATGATGTACTTATAATCCTTATCTTGATTTAAAATTCCAAGAAATATATATTCATTCCATTTGCTTTTGATTATTTCCTCTCCAAATTTCTTTAATGAACCTATATCAACTAAAACTTTTTCTGCATTAATTATATTCAAATTAAAAGTTTCTTCATTATCCATCGTATTCAATATAACAACTATTTCTTCGATATTATCTTTTTTAAAATTCTTAATATATTTATCTAAATAGTCTTTTCTAAACTCTTCTCTTTCACTATGCTTAGAACCTGGTATTTCATCAACAAAGAAGTTAAATAACATTGCATACAACTTTTGTATATTATCTTTTTTTAATCTTTTATAAAACTCACTATCTTTTAACTTTGTGTTTTTCCAAGCACATACAGATTTATACAATTCATTTTTACTGACAATGTCAATTTTGTCATAATTGTCACTAAAAAATTCATATATTGGATTATAATCAAATATATTGGCATTTCTTTCTAAATTACTATTAATATTTAGTAATGCATGTAAAGCATCCTTTGAATGCTTATTTAAAAATATATCTAACAATTCATATATTGATTTATATATTTTAGTCTTATAATTATCATTAGGATTGGTTTTATTACTTACAAGACTTACTTCATTCATTGATGATTTTTCACAATAATTGTAATTTATATCGCAAAAGTATTCAGCCAATTTTATTCTAATATATTCATCTATTTCTTTGTCAATTATTAAGGAATATGCTATTTCATGAATATTATAGTTTCCATATCCTCTACTAGAATCAGCTTTATCTGAAACTATTAAATCTTTTATAAATTCATCAAATTTACTTACAATATTATTGTTGATAGATATTTCATATAAAATTGAAATTATATTTTTAAAGTCATCAATCCATAAATATTTATAATATTGTAAAAATTCTAATAACTTTTTAAATTTATATTCATATGTATCATAATTCAAAGAATTATCAGCTTCCACAGGTAATTCACTAAATTTTTTCACTATTGAATATATTATCCCAGCATCATAAATACTTTTATATTTTTCTTCATCTTCATTAACTAATGGTATAATTTCAATCATTTTATTAATAATACTTTCCAATTCATCTAAAGATTTTACTTCTTGGAGTTTCTTATTAAAATCTTTATCTAACAATAACTCTATATTTTTAGTGCCGATTTTTATGCTATCTATACGTCTGTTAATAAATTCTAGACTAGCCACTACATTTAATATGTCTTTTCTTGCTTTTTCAAAAATTTTTTCTATTCTCTCATACTCTTTATTATCCTTTGATTGTAATTCATCTACATCTTTATAAATTATGTTATGTCCAAATTCATTTATTGCATGTGATAATACTGTTGTCAACTGAACTTCGCATAGCATTCCTTTAAACTTATTTATATCTTTTTTTAACGAAATGGTAATATTAATTCCATCATATTTCATAATATCTTCAGATAACCTATATGACTCAACATTGAATTCTTTATAAATAATATTATTAAAACTCTTCAAATCATCTTCGTTATAAAAAATTACTCTTACGCCACTAAGATCATTTAAATTTTTTATATTGCCATGAATACCATTAATGATTTTTTCAGTTAACTTATTTTTTAGTGAATCATATGATTTAACGCGGCTATTTAAAGATTGATACTTAATTTCATTTTCAATAAGTATATTTTTTATTTTATTTTCAATATAAGATGTAAATTCAACATATAGCAATTGAGATGATAGATACTCCTTTAACATTTTATCTTTTGTCTCTTTAGCTTTTAAATTTTCCATTTTTAACTTTCTCCTACTTCTAGTTAATGCCAAAAAAGACGCAGCACAAAACCTATTAAATAGACCTCGTACTAGCGTCTTTCTTTAACTAAATTAAGTATATCAAATTATTTTTATTTAATCAACAATTTTAGACAAATTTTTCCATACTAAAATAATATTAGTATATGGCTACTACTTATATATAATAGGTATCTTGGATACTTTTAATTAAGATAAGTTTACTTAGCTTAATTAAACACTAATAAGACTTACATAGT
>ENA-ORTG01002635-ORTG01002635.1-human-gut-metagenome-genome-assembly--contig:-NODE-2635-length-13945-cov-6.985313_pt1 | contig 13945 bp, 12 predicted proteins | sample MGYA00241906_ERZ509176 | MGnify/ENA primary metagenome ERZ509176 (study PRJEB26280, sample SAMEA2338811) | human gut metagenome | biome: human gut; feature: human-associated habitat; material: faeces...
TCCATCGCACCAGAAAATGCCGTGAAATCGAAAGATTTCATGGCTTTTTTGTTTTTCTGGCAGAGTCTGCACACTTTTGCACATCTCCTGCACACTTTACAAAAAAGCCATGAACTCTTTGCATCGCTTGCACAGCGTGTATTTCGCTGCACAAAAAAGAGAATTTTACGCGAAGAGCACCCGCGTCAGCTCGCGGCGTTCCTCTGCGTCCATCTGCCGGATGGCTTCAAGGATCATTTTACCCGTGATTTTTGTTGCCACCGGCGTTTTGTTTTCCGGGGGTTCCTGCGGCTTTGCACCGGCCACATCCTGCGTGTAGAAGTCGGCTTCGATCTTCTCGGTCAACTCCAACCGGGGTTTGTCCTGCGTGTGGGCGTAGGTGTCCATCAGGACGGTGGCGGTTGCATGGCCGGTGTTGCCCTGCACCGACTTGAAGTCACCGCCAGATTGCAGCAGCTGGTAGGTGGCACTGGAGTGGCGCAGACCGTGGAATACGATCTTCTCAAACTCCGAGTGCTCTGCCCGCCACATACGGTACCACTTCGTCAGAACGTCCGGTGCAATGGGTAAGCCGTCTGGTAAGCGGAACAGCTGACCGCAGTTGCTGTACTTTTCCGGGGCGCTCTGCTCGTCCTGCTTCATCTTTTCCAGCCATGCCAGAAGCTCCTCTTTCAAGGGCTTGGTCATGTACAGGATGCGGTTGGACTTTTTGGTCTTAGTCCGCTTGAGGATCAGCGAGGACTTGCTCCCCTCCCGTCTGTCCGGGAAGGTGTGGTAGATCTGGGTGGGGTCGATCTTGGACAAGGCGACCTTGTCGGCACGCTGCAGGGCTTTGTTCACCGAGATGGTTCCCCGTCCGTCTGCTGCGTCAAAGTCCAGATCACTCGGCTGTAAGCCGAGAATCTCACCCTCTCGCAAGGAAAGGATCATGCTCATGTGCACCGCCAGATGCAGAGCGGGGTTCTCGATGGTCTGCAGCGCCGCCAACATGGTGCGCTCATCCCAGATGGTGCGTTCTTCGGTGTTGATCTTGGGGGCTTCACGGGGAGTAGGCGATTTGTGAATCAGATCCCAGTCAACGGCATACGAAAAGGCGGTCTTCAGGAGCGTGTGGACTTCGTGAATGGACGTGCTGGATAACAGCCGCTTCTTCTGATTTTCCGTCAGCTCCTGCTTCACACCGTGCACATACTGCCCGCAGGGGGTCTGGCTCAGGGTGGCGTAGAACTGCTCAATGTCGTAGGTGCGGAGGTCTTGCACCTTCCGCTTTCCGATATACGGCACGATGAGGTTCTGCACCATCGCCACAGATTGGGTGTAGGTCTTGGGAGACCACTTGTGTTTGCTGGACTGAATGGGGATCCACTTGTACAGCATCTCCTCGACCGTCATGGTGTCGGGCACGAGGAAGGTGCCGTCCAGCAGTTCCTTCTCCACCGTGATCTTGCGCTCCTGCGCTTCGGCCTTGGTCTTGAAGGTTTCCCAGCCCTTGCAGGGCTTGCCAGCATGATCTTTGTAGTTGTATCGGACGGAATACGTGTTGCCACGTTTCATAATAGATGCCATAGATGTTCCCTCCCTCAGACCGCTGCAAACCAATCGTCAAAGCTCTGCTTGCTTACCCGGATGCTGGTACCGAGGCGAATCACCTTGAAGTCTTTCGTGGTGTTGCACAGATTGTACGCAGCACGGTTGGAGATCGCCAACAGTTGGGCGATCTCCTCCACCCGGTAAACGAGCGGGGCGTGTCGGACGGTTTTGCTGGTCTGGTCAGAAGGTTCTACGGCAGGGGTTTCGGACAATTTCATTGTAGGGGATTCGGGCGCGATTTTCAAGTCCTCACGGGTCAGTTTAGCGGAATTTTTGCGGACATTCGTCATAGGCATGTCTCCTTTGCACTTCTCCAGACCCGGCGCAGTTCCGGTTGAGCTGCACCCTGTGGGCCGGTAAATATGTAAGGGCCTGCCGCTCCTGACCCGAAGCAGCAGCCCAAAAAAGTGCGAGAACTTGAATTTACGCGCCCTACGCGCCCCAAACTACACAAAAGTACCTTCCTGTGTTGATTTTATAGGGCGCATGGCTGGGATGAACGCGCCCTCTTGGGGCGCATCCTGGTTTCTCTCCCGCCCCGAAGGGCGTGTTGCCGCCCTGTATCCGCCCGAAAGGGGCGGATACACACCCGAAGAAAACAGCGATAACAAGTCGAAACCACTGATTTGGGGCGCGTGGGGCGGGAGATTTTCACTTTTCGTGTGTTTTATGCCGCAGCAAAGGCGGGGTGGACGCATACGCCCCGGAAGCCGCGGTACTTTCCCTCGATGTGCTTGGAGAAGGTCAGGCCATACTTCCCTGCATTTTTCAGCAGGAACTGGCTGAACTTCTTTTGCGGAACAGGCGATTCCAGATTATCCTCGCACCACTTGGTGTAGGCGCGGTAGAGATAGGTGGAGCGTTCCTCGGTGTCGGGCTTGAAGCGGACATACGCCGTTGCCTGCATGAACTGGGTCAGGTTGTCGCTGTCCGCCATGGCTGCTTCAAGGTTCTGGATGGAGCGCTCGCTGATGGTGAACTGATAGCGGTTCGCCAGCAGACGGTGCAAACCTTCCAGCATCCACAGCAGGATGCCGGGACGCTCCTCGGACAACTCTTCGATGAGGAAGGGATTATCCACCCGGGCAGGGTCACGGTCTTTCACCGTGATGAGGATCTGCCTGCGCCAGAAGCCGTCGCTGTCATCGTGAGCAGCCACAAGGTTGCCGTTGCCGAAGCAGATGAAACGAACGTACAGCAAGCCTTGCACAGCCTGCTTATTCTTCCGCTCGATGCACAAACGGTCTTCGGCGGTGACGATGGACTTGATGTTCCGGGTTTCGGGCAAAGCCACCATGTTCAGATCGTCATCGACCATGACCAGCTTATACTCCAGATTTGCACTGGCAAAGCGGTTCGTTTCGATGCGGAGGATGGATTCGGAGTGAGAGGCTTCCCCGAACAGCTTCTTCAGCAGCAAGCCGATGCGGGATTTTCCTTCGCCGCCCTTGCCGGTCATGACCAGCATCTTCTGCGCCTTGGTAGACGGGATCAGAAGATAGCCGAGATATTCCTGCAAGGTCAGAATGTCCTCCGGGATGAGCAGACCGTCCAGAAATTCCAGCCACTTGGTCGGTGCGGGGGCATCGGGCTGGTATTCCACGGGGAGCCGGTTCAGGCAGAGTTCCTTTTCCGGCACAAATCCCCGCTCGTCCAGAAAGTAGGTTCCGTTCTGGAGATGGATGCGGTCAAGCTGGGGTTTCCATTCAGGGGTATAGGTTTCGATACGGAGTGCGTCCAGAACCTGCTTCTCCTTCTTGGCAAGGTTGTCGAGCACAAAGTCACGGAGGTCGCTGTGGACTTCGTAGAGCAGTGCGTCCTCGTCTACCTCGCCGTTCTGGTCGAACAGCTTCTGTTTCAGGCACATCATGGGGTGTTTCTCTAAAAGGTACTGGCAGTAAGCGGTTTCACGCACTTTGCCCTTGCTGTCTACCCAAGGGCATTCGCATTCTTCCTCTTCTTCCAGTTCGTCCTCATCACGCCAATCTTCGTTCCTCTTTTTCCAGTCGCTCATGCAATCCCTCCCAATACTTCCGTAGCTCGTTTTCGGTCTGCGGGTCCGGGAGCACCGAACAGTCCAGATAATATTCAACGATGTCAAGGTTCTTTATCGCTTCAAGAAAGCAGGGGTGAAGTTCTTCTGTGGGTGACTGCGGTGCATATCGGACCCGCCAACGCTGCAGACAGCGGTAATAGTCCAGCAGCTGCTGCCGGACGGTGGGCGGTCTGCGGGGAGCAAGCCGCACCTTGCCGTCGGCAAGTGCCATGCCGAAGTCCTCCTTCAACTTTTCCACAGCCTTGTAGGGAGAAAGTTGAAAAAGTCTGCCGACAAAATCGATCACATCGCCATCTGCCTGACAGGCGAAACAGTGGAAACGGCTGTCCACCTTCATGCTGGGGTGTTTATCCCCGTGGAAGGGACAGCACATCATGCCGTTCCGGTTTACGGCGAAGCCGTATAGCTCCGCTGCCTGCCGGGTCGAGATGGCGTTTTTTACGTCCGAAAAGACAGAGGTGCTACCCTCCGTCCCAATGGGTGGGGTACAGGCGAAAGGACGAAGCCCGGTGAGGGGCGTGGGTGAGGTTGGGTTTATTCACACATCGATCCGTCAGAGTGTTGTTCATTTGACCTCCTGCTGCGGTACGGCGTGGCCGCGCTCCTCCTTGCGGAAGAAGGCTTCCACGTTCTGTTGTGCGGTGCGGAGTTCACGCAGTTCGATCTGCGCTTTCTTGTAGCGGGTGTAGAAACCGTTTTTCTCCGAGGAAAGGGTCTGATATTCGGCATCCAGCTTTTTGAGGTCCGGCAGCGTCCTGAGCCCGTTGGCCTTGAAATAGGCGCAAGCGGCCTCGTACACAGCAAACTCTGCACGGTGCTGCTCCTTGAACTTGGCGGGATTCCGCACAGTCTGGAGCTTCTGTGCAAGAGGCTTGTACTGCCGATAGACCACAAGATGCCCGCGCAGCTCCTTGAGGGAGACCATGCGGGCATCCATGTCTTTGACCACCGCCAGTGCATCGTCGTGCTGGGTTTTCAGTTCGGCAATGCGCTGGTGCAGGGCATCTTCGCTGAGCAACTTTTTCTCCTGCAGGAGACACAAGGTCTGCGACCAGCGTTTGAGGTTGAACTTTTTCGCCCAACGCTCATAGCCGATGCCCTTGCCCGCAGCAACGTTCGCCTGAATGTCAACCAGTTTCCTGATCTTATCCGGCTTCTTCTCGCTGCTGGGCTGGATGATGGCGGCAAGCTGGATGTTCTGGGAGAGGGCGGTCAGCACCTGCTCCTTTTCCAGCTTCTTGCTCAGTTTCTTGGCGGTGATGAACTTTGTCCGGCCGGGCGGGCAGTAGCTCAACCGGCCTCGGCTCTCCTTCACGGCGATGCCGTGTTCCTGCATGAGCAATGCAGAAAATTCCTCGAAGGTGGTGGTCTTGTTCAGCACAGCGTAGATCTGCTTTCGCAGCTTGTCCAGTTCGGTCTGGTAGACGGTCTGGGTGGGCTGCTGCCCTTCGGCGGCAAGTTTGGCGTTGGCATGGTCGAGGCGGCGTTGTCCGCGCCGCTGCGCCCAATACTCGCGCTCCGAAACATGGTCGCCTTGGGCTTCCAGCAGATTGATCTGGTTCAGGTCGGCTTGCTCGCACATCTCCATGACTGCGACACGGAGGTGCCGGAGCATGGCAGAGGTGCAGCGGTGCTTCTTGCCCGCTTCCCAGTCGCACGGCTTGTCCATGAAGGGCTGCCGTTCCACGGTGCGGACACGCAAGCTGCCGATGACGATGTGGACGTGGATGTTCCCGGCACTGTTGTGACCGTCCGGGTGGGTGCAGACGATGGCGGGATGACCGGGGAAGTTGTCCTTGCAGAACTGCAAGCCAAGGGCTTGCGCCCGCTCCATGGTCAGGCCGTTCTCTACTGCGTCCTTCGGGTCGAAGCTGATGATATAATGGTGGGTCTTCACGTCCTCCCGCCTGCCGTTCTTGCCGTACTTGCGATTGGCAATCAGGCAGGCCATAGCGAACGAGGATTCGCCGCACTCAAGGGTGTCGAGCAGGTACGAATCCCGCAGCTTGGGTCTGCCCTTCTCGTCCAGAATGGGCAGGCCGGTGTACTCGTTGTGCTGAAAGGTGAGATAGCTTTCGGCGGCGGCATAGTTAGAGTTTTTCGAGGTCAAATGCTTGATGGTTGCCATACAGTTCACCAACCGTTTCTTCGGCTTTCAGCCGAAAGTTCGTGAGTGCGGACAGTTCCTCCAGAATTTGCGCCCGGAGCTGCTCGGTGTCTTTGCCGCCGGAGTTGAAGTGCCGTGCAAGCTGGTTGAGGTTGCTTCCCACCTTGCTGCACTGGGCAGACAAGGCGGCAAGCGCCGCCAGTGCATCCTCGCCGCCCTGCGCCACCACAACGGTGTGCTTGACGTTCACGCCGTACAGGACGCGGCGGACGAGTTCGGATTGGGTGAGGTGGAGTTCTTTGCAGGCGTATGCGATCCGCAGTTTTTCTTCTGCGGTCACTCGGACTTTGATGATGTGTGTCTTTCGTTTTCGCGGCGTGTCATTGCGGTTCTTCTTTGCGTGTGCGTTCGGACTTTTCATTTCAGCCATATTCGACCTCCTGTGAAAATGATAAATGCCCGCTCCGGGATGGAGAGGGCTATGTAATGCGACACGCCGCATTCGCACCAACGGTGCGAAGCTAGAGCAGGGTTTGGGGAAGGCACTCCCCAACAAGTGACAGACCATGTGACAGAACATTTTCAAGCATTGAAAATTTGTGGCCACAGGTCGATACTTGCTTTCGCCCTTTCCGTGCAACACTGAAAATTTCAGAAGTCGAACCGCAATGCACGTTGAAAATTTTGCAGAGCAAAACGTGTGAAAAGGCAAAGCCCCTGCTCATGGTCACCGTTCACACCGAACGCAGTTCCTGCCCCTGTTTTGCAGCGGCGTTGTCCGGCTCGCCCACAGAAAGTGTGAGGTCATGGCGCAGTATCTCGTTCAGACGGCTTATGTAAGATTCAAGGTACAGTATGAAGAAAGCCGGGCGCAGTGCGGACACTACGTCCGGCTTCTTTCAAGCACAAGAATAACACTTTGAAGTTGTGCAGTCAACAACTAAAAACAAATTTTGGAAGATTGAACAACTACATAAGATTTTATTTGTGAAAAAGAAAAATACCGCCCACGCAGCGCAGCGATGATTTTGTCGGGTGAAACGGCGGCAAAATAGATCGGGTGTGTTGCGGGGCGGTAAAAATCTTCATGGGGAACAAACCCTCACTGCGTCGCATTTTATTGCGGATTCAGTGGGATTTGTGACAGAGAGTATCATGGTTTGCAAGGTGCGTCAAGATGGTTTTGCGAAATTTATTGCGGTAAAGCGGTGATAGTAGGACTTATGAAAAGCCATATCGGAGGTAAATTCTTGCTGCTGACGAATAAATGCAGAGTGCAAAAACAAATTTTGTGGCAAATGAACAAAAATATTGAGAATGAAATGCTTCTGTGATAAAATGATGGAAATAGTCTTACAGTATGCTTGTAAGAGATGTTAAAGAAATGCTAAAAGGAGAAAATTGATGAGTTCAAAAGTGCTTGTGATTGCGGTCTCATTGCTTTTTGTATGATTATGCTTACAGGATGTGGAAATCCGGCAGAAGAAGTTCTTAAAGAAATTGAGACTGGTGATGCTGCAAAGGCACAGCAAATCTATGAGAAAAAGGTTTCTGGTGATTCTTCTGCTGAAAAAATGGTAGAGGATGGATTGGCTCCGGTGTTGGAAACCATTCTTGAACAATATAATACAGGTGACGTGACAAAGGATTATGTGAATCAACAGTTCGATATTTACAGATCTATGATAGGGGAAACGGCAACATTTGTTGATGCGGAAAAATGCTTGCTGGAATTAGAAACTTCAAAGAAGAACTTTGAAAAAGGCATTGAGTTTCAAACAGCGGGAGATACAATATCGGCTTATAATAGTTTTTCCGGTGTGATAGAAACTGACGTCAATTATGAGACAGCAAAAGGATATATGGAAGCTATTCAAAAACAAAACAATGAACAGGCGCAAGTATTGATGGCGCAGGCTGAAGAGCTATTTGAACAACAGAAATATCAAGATGCCTTCAACACTGCTCAAAAAGCATATAAATTATCTGGCGATAATGTAAAATATGAGGATTTTTCACGGAAAATTATTGAATGCTTAGCAACACAGTGTGAAATTCAAAATCCAGAAGCAATTCAAACCGAGGATATGCGGGGAAGACAGGCGTGGTGTTTGAGATGCGATGGTATAAATGGGGTTAATCTTAATGAACTCTCCGATAAACAAATTATAAAAACGTTCAAAGAATTTAGAGAGATATATCATCGAACGTTCGATCCGTATGGGAGCTTGAGTAGCAGCTTTGGAAATACTACAATCGGAGACTTTTATTGTGCTGGGAAATGGTATGATATTCATATTGACGATAGTTTTGGAAAAAACGATTATGTTGAGGTATATTCAGAAAGTGAACAACAGGAACGAGTAAAAGCGAATGTTACAGCAGCTGAAAATCCTGTGCCACATTCTCCCTCTGGGTGGACTACAGGGGGACCGAGTACGAAAAATTCGGATGAAGACTCGGTTTCTGACAGTGGATCGCAGGAATATCAAAATGCGTTGACAAAGGGATTAAAGTATGCTAATCAGCTATTTATGTCCAAACAAGCAGTTTATGATCAGTTGACTTCTTCTTATGGTGAAGGATTTTCTGAAGATGCGGCGCAGTATGCCATCGACCATATGACAGATGTTGATTGGAATGCGAATGCTCTTGAAAAAGCAAAACAGTATTATTATAAGATGGATATGTCGAAAAAGGCTATCTATGACCAACTAACTTCTAGTTACGGCGAACAGTTTACTTCGTCACAAGCACAATATGCTATAGATCATCTTGAGTAATCATAAATAAAGAAAATAATTTAAATAGGTTCTTTGAAATTGTTTGCGTGTAACGGCTTGGGACGTGAAATTTTTGAGAACAAGTACTTGCGTTTGGCCGCTTTTGTGATATAATAAGGTTAGAGGATAGCGGCATTGACCAGTTATCGGTGGCGATGAAACAGTAGACTGGTTCGGTATCAGCCGATTGTGGAGCCAGACCGTGGGTTGAGCGATAACCACAAGCCGAATAGATTCGATGAATCGAAAGAAAACGCTTAATAGGAGCCTTGCCTTTCGGCAGGGCTTCTATTTTTTTGAGGGAAGGTGAAAATGTGCAGGACGAACAGCAAGATATTTTGTATCGGGCAGCAGAAGTCTGGAAAGAACTGACTGAGTACCACTATGTTTTCACCTACGGCTATAAGGGTGAACTGCACGAGATCAAGCTGACATTTTCACCAGAGGACTTCCCTCACCTTGCTGGGTTCCACTACCTGAAAGACATCGCCTTGCCCCGGTATAGTCCACGCAAGACGGTTGATATGATTCTATCTGATAAGATCACCTACGACAAGGTAAAGAAGGGCACACTCTATCAGGAGTATGTGAAACCGCGTCTGCTGGCACTGGTGCGGTTGAAAGAAATACTGGAACAGGAGTTCGATTTGTTCTCCTATATGCCCCAGTTTTATCCGTTCGTGACCAAAATCAAAGCGGATTACCTGATTTCCAGCCGAATCGAACCAACTGCCTTTGTGTTCATTATCCGGGAATCTCCCTCCGGCAATGCGGTATGTGACTTTCTGTGTTGTTCTGCTTTTGAAGAAAGCGGCCGTGACTACCGTGCAAACCAACGTTCTCGAACGCTCCTGAAGAAAGAGCGTGTACATATCGAAACGCAGGATACGGTGGTTCTGTATGACCGCTTGCCGAAAAATCTCGATTAACAAAACGATGCCCATCCGCTTAGGATAGAACCAAAAGCGGGTGAGCATCATATCTAAGAGTAGTATTAATCAGGCATGATAAAGGATGGCATCTAGCTTAGCATCGGAGATGAAATGCTCAGTGCTTCCCGGAAGAAATTCGGGCTGTTCATGATAACGCCGAATGAGATCAGGATTCTCTCTGGTGTGGAAACGGACATAATCTAAATGATTCTGCCCATTAACTTCATACTGCCGTAAAGTTTTCTTGGAAGGTTCTTTGATGGTAATGCTTCCATCTGCTTTTGAGACATACCGACAAAGATTGGTCTTTTGATCCAAGTGTTCTTTCTGACGATACGTTAAAACCTGTCTGGTTAGAAAATCTTCAGCAGAAAGAAGAAGTTTCTGATGTAGGAATTTTTTAGGACAGAGCAGAATACGATGTCCGTCGCAAGAGTAGGATTCGTAAGCGGTATTTTCCCACGATGTGGACGAAGGACGCCATGCAAGGCGCATGGCAGGCTGGGCGGGCTCTCTAGAAACGCCATACTTCAAAAACTGAGATTGGGTGAATTCATGCAGAACAGGCCAGACAATGTTTGTGACCCAATCAGAGAGATGGTCAGGACCGATTCCGGGAGCCCAAATGGCGATGTCGGCCATATCGATAACAAGACCTTGTGCAAAGAGATCTTGATCAATCATTTGTTGAATGGCAGGAAAAATAAGGTTGCACGATGCACCATTTCCACAAGGCTTACCAGAAGAAAAGCCCAGTTGAGTATCATTGATTTCCCCGCAGGTACTTAAAATTAAGTTCCGGATGGCAGAAAAATCTTTTTGAGAAGCTGCAGCGAGGAGAGTATGGAAGAAAGAGGAGATAAGCGCATCGGCCTTTTTGGCCCATACATCTCCATCAAGTGCAGCTAAATGAACCCGATAAGGGTCAATGAAAAGGCGGTTATCTTTGCCAATACGAATATCGGCAAAATCTAGGAACTGATGCTCGTGGACTTCAATCCCCTGCTGGACCCCAAGTGCCATTGGGCCCTGTGCCACCTGGAGCAGTTCCCGGTGGAGATCCGCAAGGCGGACCTGGAGACTCTGCTGCGGGTGCCGGGCATCGGCCCCAAGAGCGCCCGGCGCATCTGGCACGCCCGCAAACAGGCCGCGCTGGGGCTGGACGAGCTCAAGCGGATGGGCGTGGTGCTCAAGCGGGCGCAGTATTTCATCACCTGCCGGGGCTTTGCGGGCGGCCGTATGCGCCCGGGGCTTCACTTCTCTGCCGCCACCCTGTCCCGCCAGCTGGAGGCCATGGAGCGGGGCCAGCTGCCGCCCCAGGAATGCCGGCAGCTGTCGCTGTTCGATGCCGGGTGACGCCATGGAGGATGTGATTTTTCAATATGACGGCAGCTTCCCCGGCTTCCTGTGCTGCGTGTTCGACAGCTATGCCCATAAAGAATTCCCCATCGCCTTTTACAGCGATGAGGAGTGTTTTTCCCTGTATTCCGTCCGCAGCATCCTGACGGTGCCGGAGTACGCCCGACGGGTGTACCGGGGCATCTTCAAGCGCTCCAAGCGTGCCGCAGAGCTGCTGCACCGTGCCTTTCTCACCTGTATGGAGGATAAAGAGTTGCACCTTTACACCTTTGTCCGCAAGCTGATGGACGAAGGACCGGATTTCCTGAGAAACCAGTCGGATGCGGCCTACTACCCCGTGGCCAAAGCTCTGCGGCACATGAGCGGCGAGTTAGAGAAGCTACGTGGCTTCATCCGTTTTTCCGAGTACAGCGGCGTGCTGGGAGCGGAGATCGAGCCAAAAAATCGAGTCCTCCCCCTGCTGCGAAACCACTTCTGCAATCGCTATGCCAACGAATCCTTTTTTATCTACGACAGTACACACAAGGACCTACTGCTATACAGCAGCGGCCGATCCCGAATGATGCGGGTAGACAGCCTGCAGTTGGCCCTGCCCGGTGAGGAGGAGCTTTGCTTCCGAGCCCTATGGAAGCGGTTTTATGAGACGGTGGCCATCAGGGAACGGGAGAATCCCCGCTGCCAGAACACCTTCCTGCCCAAGCGATATCGAGGGACGATGACGGAGTTTCTTCCGCTGGACTATGAAAGGCAGCAGCAAAATCTCCCCTCCTCCCATGATGTAGCAAACGGCGCAATTATCAGAATGATCGATTCAATTGAATTGCCGCCTACCACCAGTTTACCGGAACACTCTATATAGTTTCCGAACAGGTCGTGAGGAAGAGAATCTCCTTCAAATGGATAATTTACAGGATACTCGCTCTCTTTTGACGTGGGTACATATTTTGTTGAGATTCGCCCTTACCCTTCTCTGTCAGCAGACATAACAGAATATCTGGCAATTCTTAGCATGTCAAGGATGGTGCTTATCCACCGAAAGCAGGTCGCCGAAAACCAGGAATTTCTATTAGTTACTGTAAAGTATTACTATATTACATCCGTTACAAAAAAAGGAAGAGGGCATATGCCCTCTTCCTTTTTCTCGCATCACTTCATCAGCTTTCCCTGTACCAGCAGCTGGAGAGCCTGCGCCACGTTCTGTACCGGCAGAAGCTCCAGATGCGGCAGTTCTTTCATCTCTTTGACCCGGTGCTCCGGGACGATGCACTGCGTGAAACCCAGTCGCTGCACCTCAGATAGACGCTGCTCCATGTGATTGATAGACCGTATTTCCCCAGACAGCCCCACCTCTCCGATGGCGGCCATATGGCTGGGAACGGGTTTGTCCAGATAGCTGGAGGCGATGGCCACCACAGCGGACAGATCTGCCGCCGGTTCCTCCAGCGTTAGACCGCCGATGATATTCAGGTATGCATCACACTGGGAGACCTTCAGATTCCCCCGCTTCTCCAGCACCGCCAGCAGCATCGCAAAGCGGTTGTAGTCAAAGCCGTTGCTCATGCGCCGGGGATTGGCGGCGCTGGCCGGAGCGATGAGAGCCTGCACCTCCGCCAAAACCGGGCGGGCTCCCTCCATAGCGCAGGTGACGCAGGTCCCCGGTGCATCCTTGGGACGGCCCGACAGCAGCATTTCGGAGGGATTCTCCACCTCCTTCAGGCCCCAGTCCATCATTTCAAAGACGCCGATCTCGTTGGTGGCGCCGAAACGGTTCTTGGCTGCCCGCAGGATGCGGTAGGTCATGTGCTGATCGCCCTCGAAGTACAGCACGCAGTCCACCATGTGCTCCAACACCTTGGGACCTGCGATAGAGCCCTCCTTGTTGACGTGGCCGATGACAAATACCGTAATGCCCTGTCCCTTTGCCAGTTGCATCAGGGCCATGGTACAGTCCTTCACCTGCCCCACGCCGCCGGCGGGAGAATCCATCTCTTCATTATACAGCGTCTGGATGGAGTCCACGATGAGCACATCCGGTTTTTCCTCCCGGACACATTCCATGACATTCCCTAAACACGTCTCCGACAACACATACAGATTTTCGCTCTCCACCCGGAGCCGCTGCGCCCGCAGCTTCAGCTGGTGGGTGGATTCCTCGCCGGAAACGTACAGCACCTTGGAGAACTCTCCCAATTTTTTACAGATCTGGAGCATCAGTGTAGATTTGCCAATACCCGGCGCACCGCCCACCAATACCAGTGATCCCTTGACGGCGCCGCCCCCCAAAACCCGGTCCAGCTCCCCCATACCCGTCAGGAAGCGGATCTCGTCAGAGGTGCCCAGTTCTGTGATGCGTTCTGCCTTTACAGTTGTGGAAAAAACAGACTTTCTTCCGCTTTTCACCGGCTTATCCGTCTGCTCCACAATGGTATTCCATGCACCACAGGCGGGACAGCGTCCCGACCACTTGGGCGTCTCATTGCCGCACTCCGTGCAGAAAAAAACTGTCTTCGATTTCATGGATATCCCCTTATTCTTTGTCAATGATTCCCAAAATTCAAGTATCCGGCCACAATGGCCGCCGCCAGACGTTTCTGCTGCTCCGGCTGTCGGAGCAGCTGCGCCTCGTGGGAGTTAGACAGGAAGCCGCACTCCACCAGCACCCCCGGACACGTGATGTGCTTCATGAGGTACACCGAGTCCCCTATGGCCTTGGCGGTCTTTTCGTTTCCGGTGTTTACTGTCAGATTCAGCGCCTGCTGGATGGATTGCGCCAGCCCGGCGGCAGGCTCCTGTGGATTGCTGAAGACCTGCGCCCCGTGGACGGCGGGGTGCTGGGGCATACTGTTCTGATGGATGCTGAGCAGCACCGCATGGGGCAGGGCGTTGATAAGCGCCACACGGTTCTTCAGGTCCGATACTTTCTTCTCCCGCAGGGTCTGGGCCTCCGGAGAATAGATGGCCTCCTCCCCTGTTCGGGTCAATCGGACACTGCGGCCCAGAAACACCAACAGCCCCTCCGCCTTTCGGACGATCTGTAGGTTGATGCCGCTCTCCGGCACCCGGTCGGCGAAGGCCCGGAAGGAGTGCTCCACGTCCTCCAGATCCTTGAAAAAGTCCA
>ENA-ORTG01002643-ORTG01002643.1-human-gut-metagenome-genome-assembly--contig:-NODE-2643-length-13914-cov-3.061476_pt1 | contig 13914 bp, 20 predicted proteins | sample MGYA00241906_ERZ509176 | MGnify/ENA primary metagenome ERZ509176 (study PRJEB26280, sample SAMEA2338811) | human gut metagenome | biome: human gut; feature: human-associated habitat; material: faeces...
GTGCCGGATTGCATTTGCAAATTTTATCTCTAGCACGATTAATTCTAACAATATCGAATGATACTATATTATTCTCCATGAACATTCTCCCCAAAATCCTTAGTTTAATTGACTATCAATCTGTTCTTTTGCCAGCTTAAAAGCAAGCATATAAAGCTCCAGAATTCCAGTTTCTTTTTTGCCAAGATCGTAGGCAAATTCAAAGGCATCATCTTCTAAGTCACTCAGTTCATCATACCCTTTACTACCAATTCCCCGGTCACTATCAAAATCATGAAGAATATCATCAATAATATCGCTCAGTCTTTCCTCTTCATCATCTTCAAAAGAGTATTTATCAGATAAGAACAACCAGTCATTCTTTTTTGCCATTTCCAGCAGTTCTTCTCTTGCCAGCTCTTCATTATAGGTATAAATTGGTCTGTTATGGCAATCTATCTTCTGCTCAAAATAGCCCACATCATTAACAAAATCCGAAAATTTTTCGTAAGTCATATTATTATAATTGGTTGCAATCAGTTCTCCCAAATCTCCGCTAATATGAAGTCTGCAATAGTCCTCTTCAAATAAAAATCTAATTCTGTATTCCAAACTATTAGGCTTTTTAAAGTCCAATATCTTTATATTGCCATAATCCGTAAAGGTTGCTATATGCTCCTTGAAATGTTCTTTCTGTTTTTCCAAATCCATTATTTTTTCTCCTGAATTCTTAATTTTGCTCACGACATTAATGTCGGCACCATTATTTTTCTTCTCTTTCATCCTGTCTGTAAGGCTTTGGTAATCCCATCCACGCATTTACTATCAGGTCTTGACTTAGGCAAGTCTCTGCCTCATCACCAATATAGAATGCACCGTCTCCGTCCACAGCCTCTTCATATCTTCCAATTTGCACAAGGCTGAAATTGGAGAATGATATCAATATATATTCTCCTGCTGCCGGAAGCTCTTCCTCTACAGAAATCCACCCTTTATACTGTCTCATGGCTTCCGTAAGCTGATTTAAGTCTTCCTCTGTCTCACACTCAATCGTGGCATACGGTTCCTTGTATTCCACAAATGCCCCATCTTTGTTGCGTACATACAATTTTGTATCTAAATCTCCCATAGCATCACCACTCCTAATATTCACTTTCGCACACTGACTCTACCACCAATAAAACCAGCCATACCAATACTGCTGCCACTACTTTCCATTTATCCATAAATCCTCCTATCCGGCTGCATCCAAATACAACCGCACCACATGTCCTAATCAGATTGTTCTTGCACTTTCCATATCCGCAGGGTCTTCCGGTGTATCTCCATCCAGTTCTATCCAGATGCCCTTATTCTCATACAGATCCTGTCTCAACCACATTACAATCTGTGCTTCCTGCATATCCGCATAACGTACACAGCCTATTACTCTATTAAGACGCTTCTTCCCATATCCTTTGCATGTTATAAGATATTCACAGGCAAGCAGACTATAATCAACAGATGTTTTTGTATTATAATAGGCAAGGTCATTGATTGCCTGATCTACTGCATTCTTACATTTCTTGTCCCGATTTATACAATTACGTAATGTCCAGTCCACCCTGTCTCCGAGCATTTCCCTGATTTCTTCCCTGCGTTCTTCTGGGAGATCAGTTACATCATGGGAATTGACATACTGCAGTAGCTTAGCAATCTCATTAGCACTCCATTTTTCCTCTTTCCATAAGACACTGCTCCACTCTACCCCCATACGCCAGTATGAAACTTTCTTATTTAGCTCCGTTCCGTCACGTTCTTCCTTCTTTAAAGCTGCATATGTCCTCATATGGGCAAGCAGCTCTGCTTTACTTCTCTGTTTTTTCATTCCTGCTCCTTCCTGCTGCCTTATAGGAAATCAAATAAGGTCGGCATTGTCCTCTCCGCCTCTGCTGCCTGCAGGTAACCTACGCCGTCACGGAAGTAATCCGGATTCAGCTCTATGCCATATCCCCTGCGCTTCATCTTCACCGCTGTCATAGGTACTGTCATCAGGCCACCAAAAGGATCCAGCACCAGATCACCCTCATTGCTGTATCTGTTGATGATTCTTTCCACGATATCCAGCTGCAAAGGACACACATGCATCTGCTGCCGCCGTCTGCTCTGCGTTGTATTCAGCGTGCGCATGCGATTTATATCATCCCAGACCTCATCCAGATTCCAGCTCCCCGGCGCTACTACCATGAATGTGGCTGGAAGCTTTCCGTTCATGTCCAGCTGCTTTGCAAGCCTTACATGGTCTTCATATTTATACACCGTATCCCTGCTGAATTTCCTGTATACTGCCTGCAGGTTATCTATCGGTATATGCTCCAGCTCCTCTTTGCTTACAAGCCTGTCACCTGCGCTACGCCAGTATGCATGCGCATCTATCTGCCACTGCGCCCTTGTATATTCCTCTTTGCTCTTGGTCACAGGATCATCTGCATATGCTGTACTCCTGTCTGTCGGAAGCTTCCTGAACAGTAAAATGTACTCCGGACACCCTACGCCCATCTTAGAGCCATCCTTGCACTGTTCCGTCCACCCGAGTCGGTATGTCTGGTTGTTCTCCCTCACCACGTCCGTAACTACCGTGATCATCCCGAAATACTGGAATCCATGCTTCATGTAATGTTCAATACACAGCGCATGGAACGGCTCTATGGTTGGCATTCCTGTTCCTGTAGCATTTCCAAACAGTACACGATCCTTTACATGGATTGCTGCCACTCTTCCCGGTTTCAGCACCCTGAACAGCTCCGGCGTCAAGAAATCCATTTGTTCAAAAAACTTCTCTGTATTCTGGTTATGCCCGAAATCGTTATAATTTGCAGAATACTCATAATGATTACCAAATGGGATAGAGGTATGTATCAGGTCTACACTGTTCTCTTCCATTCTTCTCGTCTCTTCTACGCAGTCATCATGGACTGCTATATAATATTTACCTTCTACCTTCACTGTTTCCACTCCCATCTTCCGCTCCAGTCTCTTCGTTTTACAAGCTGAATTAAGACCATACTTTTTCACGATCTCGACCAGCCGGTTGACCATGTAATCATGATTCTTCCACTTTTCCAGAAGAGCTTCCTTGATCTGCCGCTCATTCTCCATATAGATGATATCTACCACTACCTGTTCCTTTTGCAGGAATCTGTAACATCTATGGATTGCCTGGATAAAATCATTGAATTCAAAATCTATCCCCAGGAATATCTCTCTGTGGCAATACCGTTGAAAATTACACCCGGAACCGGACAGCTCTTTCTTCGTGGCAAATAACCTTGTACGTCCCTCTGAGAAATCTATGACACGTTTCTCCCTGATGTCATAATCCTGTGAGCCATATATATCCACTACCTCCGGCATTGCTTTCTTGATCGCATGACGTTCATTTTCCAGATCATGCCATAGCAGGAAATGATCATCCGGTGATGCATCTACAATCTCTTTCATCTTGGCAACTCTTGCATCTATGCTGTTGCGCTTTATATCTGCTGCCTCTTTCAATCCTGTTGCTGCCTGTTCAAACAACTGCATCTGGCCATCTTTCCTGACAGCATCACCATAATGGATAGGAAGCTCATGCCAGTTGACCTGAAGCTCAGGCAGTACATAGCCTTCATCTGAATAATCCTGATTGAGGTCTGATGGCTTCGTGATGAATAGAGCCCAGCTGCTTATCCATAGCCAGAATTCATCTTCCATATTCGGATATAATGTCAGGTTATTTGCCTTAGTGGAATCACGCTGGAAGAACCGTGTCAGTGCCTGTCCTGTGTCCATTACTTCCAGATAGCCGGCATAATGAATCAGCTCTTTGTACCGATTTGGTGATGGTGTTGCCGTTGCAACCAGCTTATACTTCACTCCCTTGAACTTATCAAGGAATGTCTGATATGTCTTGCTTCCAAAAGACCTAAGTACACTTGCCTCATCCAATGAAGATGCTACGAAATATGTTGGATCAATATCACCGTCTCTTACCCTTTCATAGTTCGTGATGATGATCTGTGCATCATGATGCAGCTGTACCTCTTCCATCGTCCTACAATATACTGGCCGTTCATATCCCAGCACTTCAACTGCATCCCTTGTAAATTCCTGCTTTACTCCAAGCGGAAGTACAATAAGGGCTTGACCGTTTTCATGTTCTGCTGCCTGATGGCAGAATTCTATTTCCTGCACTGTCTTTCCCAGTCCAAAAGATTCAAATAATGCCCTGCGTCCACCCCTGAGCGCCCACATGACCGCATCTGCCTGATGTGGCTTCAATGCCTTATTTATCTTCTCTCTATCTACTTCAAATCCGCTGTCTACTGCCAGCTCTATCTTACTTTCCAGAAATTCCCTGTATGTCACTACTTACTACCTTTCCTCTCTCTATACCGCTTCCACATATTCATGGAATATTTTCTCTGTATACTGTGGACTCATATATGTGTAATGCTTGCCTGTCACGTTCCTTGGCGCATGTCCAAGGTATTCGCCGGCAGCGTCTATACTTCCTCCACGCTTAACAATATTGGTTGCCGTTGTCTTACGGAACAGATGTGGGTATATCCTCTTCTCTATCCCAGCTCTCTGTGCAATCAATTTTATAACCGCATAAATTCCCCTATCCTCCAGCGTCCTTGTGATATCCCCTTTCAAATGCGTGAACAATGGTAATTCTGATGTTTCTGTTACATTACGTTCTGACATGTACTGCCTTATATAAAATATTGCTACCTTGTCCAGAAAGACCGTACGGTAACGGTTTGTCTTATGACCATAGACTACTATCTTCCCTGTTGCAAAATCTATGTCAGATATCTTGACCTGCGGTATCTCACCCCTGCGCATTGCTGTACATCTCATGAATTCCATCAATGCCCTTGATCTTGCATCCCAGCACCCCTTTTTAAGGAGTTCCCAGTCAGTTGCTTCCAGATGATCAATCGGCTTCTCATCCTGCTTATATGCTTCGATAGCATCACATGGATTCTCACTTATCAGTTTTACTTTTCTCATCCATGTGAAAAAAGCGGATAAATTTCTCCTGTTATTGTTCAATGAAACATTATTATTATCCATTTTCTGTTTCTGGAATAAATAACATTCCACATCTGCTTCTTCTGCTTTCGTTATTGGTTTATCTATAAAAGCCATGAATTCCCTCACTGTACGCAGATATGCCTCAACCGTTTTCGGTTTAAGTTTACAGGCCTTACGTGCCATGAACATTTCAAGAATATAGCTGTTTGTATTGTCTATGTTTGCCGGAAGTGTCTCCTGCTCCTGAATGTCCATATTTCTACATGCCTGCACTATTACCTGCTCAAGGATTCCCAATGTCAAAGCATCAAGATACATCCTCATACCGATAATCACGTCATTTTTCAATTTTTCCTTCGCATTCATCCTGTCATTCCTCCTGCTGCCTACCCTATTAATTATTCATACTTGCATGAGGATAACTGAATGTGTTATACTATCCACATGCATAAAGCTAGAGATAGAAGAACTTTGGTCGGGGACTCTATCTTTCTTTTTTTATTCTTTTAACTCTGAACCTCCTTGATGTGCTTCAATGCGGAACCATGTATCTTGAATACCTTATCTTTGTATTTATCCATATTCTCGTAGTAATCCCACCTGCTGCCAAATTCCAACTTATGGATATCTGACCAGTCCAGGCACTGAAAATACCGCATCTTGATTATTTTTCGCTCCGCCGGATATTGCAGTTTTTCCAGAACGGATTCTATCTCTACATACTCCCTGTCAATTATTTCTCGCAGTTCCTTTATCTTTCGCTCTGTTTCCACCTTCTCCAAAGTACTGTAAAAGGCATTATCTCCTGATGCACTTCCATGCGGCATACCGTCCATATTGATTCCCCTCAACTGAGAATCCTTAATCAGCATGTCATACCGATCAATCTCGTTTTTCAGATCTTCACGGCGCTGCAAGTGTCTTTTCAGATATATCTTGTCTATCATACTACCCTTCCTGCCCTCCTTTCCCCTGCCTGCAATAACAGGCAGGCTACACAGCGGCTTCTGTGATATATATTCCTAAAGAGGTCAAAAGGCTTGATTACATGAATGTTCAAATTCATAACTATTCTCCTCCCTGCTGCCACTAAACCCTATACAATGCAACATATTCCCCGTAGTGCATTCCAGCCTCACTTGCAAGCTTTGCAATATCATCAATACTCAGCTTATGTTGTTTCTTTCCTTGTTTTGCTTTTGGCGGACGTGGAATCTTGCCAAGGAGCTCACATTTTCACTCCTGGTCAAGCAGGCAATTACAATGAACCGCTAAATTTACTGCATCCGGGTCTATTCCCATACGCTCCAGTTCCGCCCTTGTTCCAGTTATCACCTCTCCAGTAAGCTCCGATGTCAACCTGTACTGATTAACCAGCATTCTTCTCACCCCTTTCTACCATCTGTTCTATCTCTTTTTTCAAATCATCCGTATATTCATGATGTGTATAATATTCGGATTGTATATCATGCATCCTGCTCAGTTCCTCTATCCGCTTCCATTTGTCAGCATCCTGTATCTTGCCCGTACGTGCATGGCAGAAATCCCGTGAGTACCAGGAATCCAACTGGCTCTTTTTATACATATTGGATATGTATATGGAATCCATGTACACGGTAAGATCACAGGGCATTGTCAATCTGCTGAGTGCATCTTCCAATGCAGTCAATATGATGCTGTTCTGCGTAATTTCTCCAGTCATTCCATAGCCGGTTCTTTTTTCCAGTTCTCCATTCTGCTTCTGGAAGGTCAGCATATATCCATATGCTCCCTGTTTTGTCCTAACTCCTATACGGACATTATGGGTTATATAGATATCCACTTTTTTCTTTTGTTTTTCCATCTTACGACACCCTCCCTCTCTCAATGTTTATCAGCATTACAGGACTTATCCACACCCTTTCCCCTGCTGCCGGACTCCTGATTGTATAAACCCCGTATTTTTTGATACCAAAAATCTATATGAAATACTCCGAACACCGCATATGCATTGAGTAATGCGGAGTTATCCACAATGTCATGGTTCGTGCCCTTTCAGATGCATCATGAGCTCTATGCTCCATGCACCTATATATTCATTCCACTCATATATGCATTTTGTCAGCTCATACCCCTTATACTTCTGCTCGAAATATAACTTTGCGCCTTCGCTGTCCGGCGCATACTTCTGGATTATCTGTAGCACCTTTTTCCTACTATAGGCAGTATCAGATGGCGGTGTATACCACGGCTTTTTCAATCCTTTTGATTGCTTCCAATGCCTTGACCCTTTTCCACTTTCCTCATTCACCAAAGAATCCATTGAAATTCCAGCTTCCAGATCTTCCAGGGATATCTGCCCTTCTGTAACCGCTCTCTTGCGCATCTCCTTTGTAATGTAGATAGAAAGTCCTTCTATGCCGTCCTTAGTAAACCTCAGGCGATCACAATTGACATACCCCAATAGTTCTCTTTCCTTTTTCCCTTTACGCTTCCGGTCACACCACAGGGATTCCATCTCATCACGATCCAGCCCGCCGGATATCAGCAGATGATGATGTACCCTGCCTTGCTTACTGCCATATTCTGTAACACATATATACTCCGCCTTGGTAAGCCCTGCCTTGGCTCTCCTGCGATTAACTCTGTCTATGTAATTCTGAAGCATTCTATCCACTTCTTTTTTAGTCTTAGGAAGAAACTTGTCCGAGTAAGTCAAATCCACCCTGCAATCCTTAGATGTGAAGTTAGTCTTTATGAGCTGAAACAAATACCGAATTGCTTTCTTATCATTGAACCGCTTCTGTCTGGGAACTGTTACCTCTATCTTTCTTCTCCTTGGACTTGGTATTTCTTCAGATTCTGTATTGGGATAAATACTGATCTCAATGTATGGGGCTTTTCTGCCATACGGTCCACACCGTATTACTTTCTCTTTTACTGCCCCCTTCTTCTCTTTCTGCCTTCTCATGTTCCCCTTATGGACAGTCTGGGAATCTTACATTATTATTAAATACTTCTAAAGATATTACATTTATACGAGCCCTAAAAGCCTTGATTTTTCAGCTTTTTCTTTGATTTTTGCTTGCATTATTCTGTAGGTATGTTATAATAATGGTAAGTTCTTTTTAATTAAATTTAGGCCCATTTTTTGAAGCTCTTGCACAGCCAATGCAGAGCTTTTTTTCTGCCCATTTTCCTTTCTGTAATCCTGTGTAATCATGCCCCGCGTGCAGCACGCAGGTTGGGAGTCCTGCGCACTTTAAGTTAAAGGGGAAAATGCAGCGCCCGTCACGTTGTGCGCTGCACGCAGGGCATGATCTTCTTTATACTGATTCGAAGAAGAAGCTCCACAGCTTTTGCTCTGCGCCATTGTCATTGATGAAAGTTATGTCTCCGACATCTCCCGGCTCCGGCCTGTCCAGTACATCATAGACTTTGCCTCGTGTGACTCCTGTCACCTGTTCCGCAATCCTGCTGCCATTAAAATAATCATCTAAATCAGGCGATTCTGACAGCCTCATCTTTGCAATAACTCTCTTATTCATGTAATCACCTATTCCATATCTAATCTGACATCTAATAGATTCGCATAAGCTTCTACCAGCTCTGGTAACTCTTCTGGGCGATGCTTCTCATCCAGAATTATGTTACGAATATGTAACAATATCTGATCTGCATCATTCTTACGATTCTGTAATTTTGCTTTTTCCTTTGACAGGAGCATTATTGTCACCTCCTTCTCGCTTCTCAATATTATGTAATCTTGCATCTGTACTACATAACTTCTATACTATATCTACAGGTTTCAATCCACCGAGTACGACAGAAAGGAGTGTTTCACTATGGACTATTTTTCAACGGACTATCCAACAATTGATATCAGAGACTACAATCTCGCTGATTGGAAGTATGAAAAAATTATTGAGCAAATACATAATTTTGAAGAGCAACTCGATGATGAACATGAGGTGTCAATTTTATTAACATCATTTGGTACAGCAGTAACTATGAACGTTACCAATATTGGTTATCAAAACCCTGATTTGCTTTATTTTCATGGTTTTGTAAATGGCAAACTTTCCACTTTAGTTCAACATGCTAGCCAGCTTAACTTTTTAATTACTTCCATAGAACGACCAGATAAAACAAAACCTGTTCGACGCATTGGTTTCCAAACTTCTAAAGATTAATTCCATGTAGTTTCTCCATGTTTTGTCATCCGTTGCTGTAATAATTTAGATGTTACCTCGTCTACAATTTTTTGTGGCTGACTTTGAACTTTCCTTTCAAGGTCAGCTACTCTTTTTTCAAGATTTTCCCATTTCTTTTTTGATATCCACATTGTTGTCACCTCCTACCACCATTCAGGTACCGGCTTATCCAAATTCTTGTAATGCCACCAGTGCCCGCTGTTGTACATAACGCATAAGTTGCCGTCTTCATCCTGCCATACCTTTTTAATTCTTCCTTCTCGCCAGTTGCTTACCACTGCTTTATGTTTCTTCATTGCAATATCTGCAAGCTGTTTCATTTCTGATTTACTCATCACTGCTGCCATATGCTCCACATCCTTTCCATCTGCTATAAAACAACTTCTTTTGGTTCTGTTGCGAAAAGATAATCTATTGTGCATTCACTCCCAATTGCTTTTTTTATCTCAACACATTCGCTTAAAGAAATTGGTGCTTTACCGTTTAATTTTAAAGATAATGTAGTTGGCGTCTTATGAATTTCCTCTGCTAAAGCATTCCTTGTTATCTTTTTTCTTGCCATTTCAGCGTCTAAATTCGGAAACACTATATCACCTCCTCTTGTGTATCGAATTTTCGTGATTTCAATTATAGTATAATCGAATTTTCGTGATTGTCAATATAAATTTACGAATTTTCGATATATTTTTTATATTTTTTCATTTATAATCTTGATTTTTCGATATAAATGTTCTATTCTATGATTACTAGGAGGTGAAACTTAAATGGAAGAAACTGAATTAGAATTAAAAAAATTAATAATTGAAAAATATGGCAGTTTAAAAAAATTCTGTGAATTAATAGATATGCCTTGGACAACATTAGACAGCATCCTAAAAAGAGGTATAGCTAACGCAAATATTACCAATGTAATGAAAATAACTAAAGAACTATGCATTGATACAGAAAGCCTTGCATCTGGAATATTGAAACCGACCATCCCTCTACTATTGCAGCACATTTGGATACAGATGATTTATCTTCTGATGAGATTGCTGATGTTGCCAAATACATAGAATTCATCAAACAAAGAAGGAATAAATAATATGAATTATGAAAATTTATTAGATGATGCAAATGATTCTGGAATTACTTTAGATGAAAAATATACTTTTGATAGTAGATTAAAAGGATTATACATAGACAATAATATTGCACTCTCTTCCGATCTTGAAACATCTGCTGAAAAGAGCTGTATACTTGCCGAGGAATTAGGACACCATTATACATCTTCTGGGAATATCATAGACATGAGTATAGTTGCCAACCGTAAACAGGAGTTACACGCAAGAGCATGGGCTTATAACCGCTTGATTGGATTGTATGGAATTATTAATGCTTACAGATCAGGCTGCAGAAATGGTTATGAGATAGCGGAGCATCTTAATATCACTGAGGAATTTCTGGCAGAAGCTCTTCAATATTATAGAAATAAATATGGTTTATGCACTACTATTGACAATTACGTTATTTATTTCGAACCTTCACTTGGTATTTTTGAACAGATTTAAAATTATAATTATTTCTTTATTATATGTATTCTAAAAGCAACCACTATTGATTTTATATCAGATAGTGGTTGTTTTTTGTAAAAATATGTCATATTATGTTTACAATGTATGTACTTTTTTAGCAATTTATTCTACAATAATTTTGTTTATTACATTTTTACAGTAAATTCTATATTTTAAGAAAGAGGTGTTTCTCTATGTTTCTACTATTAATTCTTGTCATATTACTGATTTTTTGTATTGTTATGTTTGTTATTACCTCTCAAAATAAGAGTAAAGGACATCAAAAGCTATCACAGCAGATCAGTCAACGCCATGCCTCATTGTATGCTGTTTGCCCGCATGTCCAAGGACTTCCTATTCCAGAAAATACATTATGTACTATTTATTCTGTTCCTGGCAGATATGAAATCACGGCTTCTGGAAATAACTTTAATCTTGAGAAAAATAAAATAACTGACATGTGTATCAAGACTGACTTTGAAATAGTAAGCCAACAAGTTTCTAGTATTGGTGGTGCAATTGGTGGTGCTGTGCTTTTTGGTCCTTTAGGTGCCGTTATCGGTGGTCGAGCAAAGGAGAAAAAATCTAAAAAAATGTACCAATATCTCATCATTACATATGAATCCAATGGTGAAATTAAATATATTGGTTTTGATGCTACAGCCAATTCACAGGCATCTGCATTGGTCAAAGAATTTAATGCCAACAATATACATCATTCTACCACGATCAATTTATAAATATGCTTTAAGGGGGATATTCTCATGTCATTACTTGATATTTTCCATATTTCTAAAATCAAAGAGGAAAATGAAACATTAAAGAGTCTTATGACTCCAGAATTGCAAAATGCCGTAAATCTTACGAACCACATTAAAGAATTACAGAACCAGGAAGCTGCGTTAAACCAATCAATTGCAGAGAAAAATACCACTCTTCTCTCTTTGGACAATGAAATAGCTGACCGCAAAAAGCTCATTATTTCTTTTAATGATGATATTTCTGTTCAAGATTTTGCTTTATATCAACCAAGATATTCTTTTGCAAATTCTACGCAATATAAAGACCGCTTAGCCCAGATTCGTGATAAGCAGAAAGATATGATCAGAGCAAATGCGGCTGCAACCGGTGATTTTACCCTTCTCTTCAATAATAGCAAAGCGCAGGGGACTAAAGTTGTCAAAGACATGCAGAAACTTCTGATCCGTGCTTTTAACAGTGAATGTGATGAGGTCATCAATAATGTAAAATATAACAACTATGATATGTCTTTCCGTAAGATCACAAATTCAGCTAATCAGATTGCTAAATTAGGTCAAATGCTGAAAATATGTATAACTACGGACTACTATAATCTGAAAATCGAGGAACTTCAGCTTGCCCTTGAATTTCAAATAAAAAAGCAGGAAGAAAAAGAAGAACAACGTCAACTTCGTGCTGAAGAACGTGAGCGTGTTCGATTAGAGCGTGAACTGGAAGAACAGCGTAAGAAGATTGAAAAGGAACAATCACATTATCAGAAAGCATTGCTTTCTGTCCTGAAGCAATTAGAAGAGCCGGATAAATCGAACGATGCTGATCTGCTTGCTAAACGTGCAGAACTGGAAAATCAGCTTGGAGTTATTGATGCAAACTTACAAGAATTAGATTATCGCGAAGCTAACCAGAAAGCCGGCTACGTATATATAATCTCTAATATCGGATCTTTTGGCAAAGATGTATATAAAATTGGTATGACCAGACGATTAGAGCCTATGGAAAGAGTTTATGAATTGGGAGATGCATCTGTCCCATTTAATTTTGATGTACATGCCATGATTTTCACGGATGATGCCCCTAAACTTGAAGCTGCATTACATAGAGCATTTGAGGATAGAAAGTTGAATATGGTCAACACTAGAAGAGAATTCTTTAATGTTACCCTTGATGAAATTAAAGAAGTTATTATGAATAATTACGACAAAACTGTTGAATTTGTAGATGTTCCTGACGCTTCACAATATAGAATATCACAGAAAATGAAAAGCCAGATGGCTGGAAATTGAAGGTATGAACCCATGACCTTCTCCAATGAAGAAATAGAAACCAAACCCGTCCGAATCATTGGCAAAGTTGTTGAGCTACAAGGTAAGTTCTGCAATCTGTAAGTTAGATCAGGATTTACATTATGAGAGGATGATAAATTATGAACAAGCAGCAAGTATATAATTTTTATAAAGAAAAAGATAAAATTCCATGTCCTTTAACCGAACAATTAATTAATGCAGGATATAAACAAAAATATGGTGGATATATTAAATATGCGAAAGAATGTAATATAGATAATCCTACTCAATATTGGCATTTGATAGAATCTTGGTGTAACCGTTCACCTGTAGATGCTCGTTTTACAAGAAGAATACAATCCGGAGAATTAATTTTTTGGATGGCAGAGGTTTCACATGCAGTGGAATATGATGAACTGGTCAATCTAAAAGATTTGATAATTAGTGAATATCTTCATACTAGATCTAAAGGAAATAGAAAAATACAAAAAATTTGCTTTGATAGAATTGTTAATGTTGTCGAGAATAATATTCAACTGTTTTGATTCCGTATCAAAACATAATACTGGTTGCATTTATATTTATCATAATTCAGAATATTTCAATTGACCAGAACCTAAAATACCACAATTATTTAGATATTGCTATTGAAGATTTAGAAAAAGAAGATATATTACCTTTTAAAAGAGCAATTGGGCAAAATGCTGAAATTATAATGGTAGGGCATTTAGTTGTAAAAGACGTAGATAAGAAAAATCCTGCATCTCTATCAAAAACGATAATTAATGATTATTTAAGAAACAAATACCAATACAAAGGTCTAGTAATGACAGACGATTTAAAGATGAGGGCAATAAGCTTAAGATATGGATATGTAAAAGCCACGATGAAAGCATGCAAAGCAGGAGCAGATATAATAATGATAGGAGCACCTCACAACACAGTAATTCACGCAATACATAAAATAGAAAAGAATGTTAAGAATAAAAAAATAGACATAAATCAAATAGATAAAAATTTAAGTGAATTTGATGTTATAATAAATACTGTTCCACAAATGATTTTGACAGCTGAAAAATTAGG
>ENA-ORTG01002646-ORTG01002646.1-human-gut-metagenome-genome-assembly--contig:-NODE-2646-length-13910-cov-12.632479_pt1 | contig 13910 bp, 13 predicted proteins | sample MGYA00241906_ERZ509176 | MGnify/ENA primary metagenome ERZ509176 (study PRJEB26280, sample SAMEA2338811) | human gut metagenome | biome: human gut; feature: human-associated habitat; material: faeces...
GGCGACGCGCCCGCAGATCGTGGTCGCGAACAAGACCGACATTATGGAGGACGAAGCGCTGCTGGAAAAGCTGCGCGCGCACGTCGAGGAGGCGGGCTATCCCCTCTTCGCCCTTTCCGCCGCATCCCACACCGGCACGCGCGAGCTGGTGCTGAAGATCGCCGAAAAGCTCTCCACGCTCCCGCCGGTCACGGTCTACGAGCCGGAGTACGTCCCGCGCCCGCCGAAGCTCGACACCTCCGCCCCGCTCAACATCACGGTGGACGACAACACCTACATCGTCGAAGGCCCGTGGCTCGAGCGGCTCATGGCGAACGTCAACTTCTCCGACTACGAGAGCCGGATGTATTTCGACAAGATGCTGCGCGAGAGCGGCCTCTTTGCCCGCCTTGAGGAGATGGGCATTCAGGACGGCGACATCGTCAGCCTCTACAACCTCGAATTTGAATACCAGCACTAAGCCAGGCGGCGCTTCCGAAGGAGCGCCGCCTGTTCGTTATTTGCCGTCTTCCCTCGGCGTTTTCTTCGTCTCGATCGGATAAAGCTGCGGGGCCTCGCCGCTTCCGTCGCAGAGGGCAAGGAAGACCTCCCCGAAGGCGGAATAGCCCTGCTCGCGCAGCTTCCGCGTGAGCCAGACCTCGTCCTTGCCGACGGACCGCAGATTCTCCGGCAGCACCTCGCCGTCCATAATGACCGGCGTCATGAGCACGCTCTGCTTCGGCGAGAGTGAAAGATCGGTCGGCTGCGCGGCGCGGTAGGCCTCCCTGGGCAGAAAGCTCAGGTTGCCGTTGTGCTCAAAGACGACCGTCTCGAGCTGGGAGAGGTCAAACCAGCCGCCCGCGCGGCAGAGGGTAAGGAACTCGCTCAGATCGAGCTTCGCGCGCTTGAGGTGCTCGCGGTAGAGCGTTCCTCCGTCGTAGAGGATGAGCGGCTTGCCCGTAAAGGCCCGCCGCGCGGCGAGAGACTTGTTCGTCCACAGCGCGATGCCCCAGGCCAGAAGCCCGTAGACCACCATGCCGGTGAGCGGGCGCAGCGGCGACTCCGGCTCGGTCGCCATCTCGGCGGCAATGGAGCCGACCGAGATGCCGGAGATGTAGTCGAACATTGTCATCTGCGAGATCTGCTTGTTGCCCACCAGCTTCGTGAGCAAAAACAGAACCAGATACGAAACGACCGCTGTGACGGCGAGTCTCAGAAAATCATGCCCGTCCATCGGCTGAACATTATCCATAAAAAACCTCCCGGGGCATTTTTTGCAGTTTGCCGCGGGAGGCGTCGTTTTATTCACTTCGTGTGGACGTTGATGAACTCCGCGCGCAGCTTGGAGTAGAGGATGGTCTGGCTGGAGTACAGTCCCCGGTACCCGGAGCAGACATAGCTCACCGCACACACGACCGCGTAGCACAGCAGTCCGTCCGCGCCGAACAGCTCAACGCTGATGAGCAGCGAGGTGATGGGGCAGTTCGTCATGCCGCAGAAAAGGCCCGTGATGCCGAGCGCCGCGGCAAAGCCCGCGGGCAGGCCGAGCAGCGCTCCCGCCGCGCAGCCGAAGGTCGAGCCGACAAAGAGCGTGGGCACGATCTCGCCGCCCTTGAAGCCGCAGCCGAGCGTAACGGCGGTAAAGACGATCTTGAGCAGGAACGCCTCCGGCTTCGCCGTGCCGCCGAGCGCGGCGGCGATGACATGGCCGCCCGCGCCGTTGTAGTCGCGGCAGCCGGCGAGCAGCGTCAGCGCGATCACAAGGCAGCCGCCGAGGAAGGCGCGCAGATAATCGTTTTTGACCAGCCGCTCCGCCAGATGCTCCGTGCGGTGGAGCATCTCGCAGAAGAGGATGCTCACCAGCGCGCAGCCGAGCGCGAGCACCGCCGCGCGCGCCAGCGTGAGCGCGCCGGTCTCCGGTGCGGCAACGGCGAAGCGCATCGGCTCGATGCCGAAGCGCAGCGATACGGCGTAGGCCACCAGCGACGAGGTGATGCAGGGAATGAGGCCGGAATAGTACAACACACCGATGCTCACGACCTCGAGCGCGAAGAACACCGCCGCGAGCGGCGTGCTGAACAGCGCGGAGAACAGCGCGCTCATGCCGCACAGCGTCGCCAGGCGGCAGTCCTTATCGTCCATGCGCAGCATCTTGCCGAAGTGCTCGCCGAGGTCGCCGCCGATCTGCAGCGCCGCGCCCTCACGTCCCGCGCTGCCGCCCGCCAGATGCGTGAGGAGCGTGGCGAGGAAGATGGCGGGAATGAGCAGGATCGGCAGCTCGCGGCCCTGATGCACCGCGTCGAGCACCGCGTTGGTGCCCACGCCCTGCGTGCGCAGGAAGCGGTAGAGCGCGACGATCAGCACGCCCGCGAGCGGCAGCGCATAAAGCAGCGCAGGGACCTCCGTCCGCAGCTCGGTGGCGTACTCCACGCCGAGGTGAAAGAGCGAGCCGACCGCGCCGCCGACCGTGCCGATGAGCGCAGCGGCCAGCAGCCATTTGACCAGCGTTTTCACATACAGCATCACATGGTCGGTAAACCCCTGCAGCTTCTCCATCGCCCGTTCCCCTTTCCGTCCCATTTCTTTACGGCAATTTCACATCGTCTGAACAAAGTGATTTTACACGAGTCGACGGAAAAGTCAAGCGGTGAAAAGGCTCACCGTTTTATCCGATGAAATTCATCGTCTCAGCCGATGAACTGCTGCGTCCAGTAATGTCCGTCGGCAACGTAGCCGACGCCGATCTTCGTGTAGGCGCTGCTGAGGATGTTGGCGCGGTGGCCCTCGCTGTTCATCCAGCCCGCGACGACCGCGGCGGGCGCGGCGTAGCCCATGGCGATGTTCTCGCCCGCCGTGCGGTAGCTGAGGCCGAAGGCGCGGAGCATCCGGAAGGGCGTGCCGTAGGTCGGGCTGTTGTGCGCGAAGTAACGGTTATCATGCATATCCTGCGACTTGTAGCGCGCGACACGGGAAAGCTCCCAGTCCTCCGTCAGCGCGGCAAGGCCGTGCTTCGCGCGCTCGGCGTTCACAAGGCGGACGACCTCCTGCTCGCAGGCGCGGACGGAGGCATCCGTCTCGGGAATGGTCAGCACGTTGCCGGGGTAGATGAGATTCGGATTTGCGACCTGCGGATTCGCGTCGATGATCTCGCTCGTGCCGACCTGATACTGCACGGCGAGCTTCCACATCGTGTCGCCGCGCTGCATGGTGTGGGACGCGGCAAGTGTCGGGACGGTCATGGCCGCGGCTGCCAGCAGCGCCAGCGACAGGGAAAGCAGTTTTTTCATGGTACATTCTCCTTTTCGTGCTTTTCAAGGGATTTGCTCCCTCCGTCCTCTAATGGTTACATTTTGTAACTATTTTTGCAAGTCCAACTATTTCCCAATTCCGGCAGGAATAGGAAACGGCGCGGCGGCAGACAATAGCAAAAACGCTTCGGAGGCACGCCTATGCAAACGCTTTGGAACAGCCGCGATACGCTCCCCGCCTACCCGCCGCTGCGGGAGGATCTGCACGCCGACGCCGCCGTGGTCGGCGGCGGCATGGCCGGCATCCTGACCGCCTACGCCCTGCACACGCGGGGCCTGCGTGTCGTGCTGCTGGAGGGCAGCCGCCTCGCCTCGGGCGTGACCGCGCACACGACGGCGAAGATCACCGCGCAGCACGGCCGGTTCTGCGAGCGGCTGGTGCATGACTTCGGCTTCCATCTGGCCCAGCAGTACCTGCGGGCCAATCTCTGCGCCGTGCGGCAGTTCCGCGCGCTCGTGCGGCAGAAGCGCATCGACTGCGGCTTCTCGGACGAAAGCTCCTTCATCTATGCCGCGCCGGATGGCCCCTCCCTTACGCGCGAGCTGGAATATGCCCTGTCCCTCGGCGCACCCGCGCGGCTGGTGAAGCCCGAGGGTCTGCCCTTTCCGGTGCGCGAGGCGCTCTGCTTCGAGCGGCAGGCGCAGCTCTCGCCGCTGCCGTTCCTCGCGGCGCTGCTGCCGGAGCTGACGGTCTATGAGCACTCCCCCGTGCGCGACATCCGCGGCCACGCCGTCCGCTGCGACGGCGGCACGGTCACGGCGGAGCAGGTCGTCGTCGCCACGCACTTCCCCATGCTCGAGCGCTTCGGGCTCTACGACCTGCGGCTGCGGCAGGAGCGCTCGTATCTCCTTGCGCTGACCGGCGCGCCGCCGCTCCCCGGGATGTGGCTCGACGCGGGTGAGGAGGGCTGGAGCCTGCGCCGCAGCGGGCACTATCTGCTCCTCGGCGGAGGCGGGCACCGCTGCGGCGAAAACCTCGGCGACAGCTACGACCGTCTGCGCGCGCAGGCGCAGCGGCTCTTTCCCGCGGCGCAGGAGGCGTTCGCCTGGTCCTCGCAGGACTGCATGACGCTCGACGGCGTGCCGTACATCGGCCCCTATTCCTCGTCCGCGCCGTTTCTGCACGTCGCCACCGGCTTCGGCAAGTGGGGCATGACCGGCAGCATGGTCGCCGCTACGCTGCTCACCGCCCGTCTCACCGGTGAGGACTATCCCTACGCCGACATTTTCTCGCCCCAGCGCTTTTTTCCCTCCGCGTCCATCTCCGCCTTCTGGGAGGGCGCCGGCTACGCCGTGCGCGGCATCGGGCGGCGGCTGTTCGTGCCCGCGCAGACCGCGGCGGCGGACATTGCCCGCGGACATGGTGGTATCGTCGCCTGGCAGGGCAAAAAATACGGCGTCTACCGCCACACGGACGGCACGCTGTTCGCGGTGGACATCCGCTGCCCGCACCGCGGCTGCGAGCTGACGTGGAACGACGACGAAAAATCGTGGGACTGCCCCTGTCACGGCTCGCGCTTCGACTACACGGGCCATCGGCTCAGCGAGCCGGCCAAGGCCGCGCTCAAGCCCTGCAAGGACTTCCCGCAGGAGATATAAAAAAGCGAGCCGCACGGCTCGCTTTTTTACCGGTATTTTCTTATTTCGCCGCCTGCCAATGCTTGAGCGTCGGCAGGATCCCCGCCATGTACGCGCGCACCTGCCCGGCAGGCCATTGCTCGCTCGCCATGTGCTCCGCACAGAAGTCGATGAGCTTGTCCATGCTCGTATAGGCGAATTTTCCATCGGCGTAGCACCATTTACAGTAGTCCTCGTTGATGGCTCCGTCCGGCTCACGGCTGAGCGACGCCTCCTCGAGCGGCATCCCGCAGCACTGGCAGATCAGCTGCCGCGGCGAACCCAAAAGCGTGTTGATCGACACGTCGAAAAGCCTTGAGAGCAGCTTGAGCGTCTCCGTGTTCGGCACCGTCTCGCCGTTTTCCCAGCGCGAGACCGCCTGCCGCGTCACAAACAGCTTCTCGGCAAGCTCATCCTGTGACATGCCCTTTCCCGTGCGCAGCTCGTAGATCACATTTTTGGTTTCCATGCGCGATCACCTCCATGTCGGACAGCATACCCTCTTTCCGTCGGAAAAGCAAGCAACGCGCGGTTGCCCCCTTACGCCTCGACCGCCTCCGGCATCTCCGCACGCTCCTCCGCGCCGTTCTCCGTCAGCTCGGGGTGCTTGAGATAGCGGCGAAGCGTCTGCCAGAAGAGCGCGTACTCGTGGCCCGTGCAGATGCGCTCGTCCATCACGACGCCGAGCGGCATGATCTTCTTGTTGTATTCACCGGTGAGGAAGTTGGGGATGGGCTTGCCCATGCAGACGAACACGCCCGTCGTGCCGAACTCGTAGCAGTGGTGGTAGATGGCCTCCGTGTTGATGCTGGCGAGGTTGGTGATGAAGAGGCTCGTATGGAACGGGCTGAGGTCGATGACGAAGCGCGGCAGCAGGCCCAGGCGGTCGAGGAGCTTGACGAGGCCGACCAAGAGCGTCGGCAGCACCGGCAGCGAGAACATGAAGTTCGCAAAGCGGTCGGTGTTGTTGTTATGCTCCTTTTTCTGGTTGAGCGCGACCGCGTCCTCGATCTTGCGGTTGATGGAAATGACGTCGTCCCCGTCCTCAAAGAAGATCTTCACGCTCGTCTCGTCGGGCGTGCCGTCGGCGCGCGTTTTGAGAATGACGAAGCTGACGCAGAAGTGGTTGCGCTGGTAGATCTTCGAGTTCATGATGAAGCGGTTGATCTTCGGGTGCTGCTGATACGCCTTGAAGTAGGCGGCGAGGATCAGCGCCATGTAGGAGATGCGCACGCCCTCCCGCCGCTTGCTCTGGATGTAGCGGCGCATCGGCTCCATCTCGGCGTACTCGGTGATGTAGTCGTGCGCGTCATAGCGGCGCGGCATGATATAGGGAAGCGCCGAAACAATGGCGCTGGCATTCTTGACTCTGGTTCCGTCCGGACGCATGGCAATACCTTCTTTCACGGTTCTTCCCAAATATTTTATACGTTCTTAACGCAATATGCAATGTTTTTCTTTTTACGACTTTCTTACATCTTTTTTAAGACCGCCGCCTCGCTTTGCTTTTTCAAGCCGAAGCGCAAAAATCTTACTTTTTGTTTCGTTGACAAAAAATCATTCAGGTCATTTCTTTTTTTCTATTGATTATCCAAATAAGCTGTACTATACTGTACTTGTCAAATCAGGCAAAAACCGTCATTTTACCTTAAAATAACAACGATCAGGAGGAAACAACAATGAAGTACAATCGCACCTACAACTTCTCCGCCGGTCCCGCCATGATGCCCGAGCCCGTGCTGGAGGAGATCCGTGACGAGATGATGAACTACCGCGGCAGCGGCATGTGCGTCATGGAAATGTCCCACCGCTCCAAGGTCTTCCAGCAGATCATCGACGAGGCCGACGCCGACCTGCGCGACCTGATGGGGATCCCCGACAACTATAAGGTCCTCTTCATTCAGGGCGGCGCCACCCTCCAGTTCGCGGCGGTTCCCTGGAACCTGATGAAGAACGGCAAGGCCGTCTACATCGACACCGGCGCATGGTCCAGCAAGGCCATCAAGGAGGCCAAGAAGTACGGCGAGGTCATCGTTGCCGCTTCCTCCAAGGATAAGAACTACAGCTACATTCCCGACTGCTCCGATCTCGATATTCCCGACGACGCCGACTACGTTTACATCTGCGAGAACGAGACCATCCACGGTGTGACCTGGCAGAAGCTGCCCAACACCAAGGGCCACATCCTCGTCTCCGACCAGAGCTCCATGTTCCTCTCCCAGCCCTGCAACGTCAGCGACTACGGCATGATCTACGCGGGCGTGCAGAAGAACGTCGGCCCTGCCGGCATGGTCATCGTCATCATCCGCGAGGACCTCATCCGCGAGGACCTCGATCCCAAGATGCCCATCTATATGCGCTACGACACCCACGCCAAGAACGGCTCCATGTACAATACCCCCAACTGCTGGGCGATCTACTGCTGCGGCAAGGTCTTCAAGTATCTCAAGAGCATCGGCGGTCTCGAGGAGATGCACAAGCGCAACATCGCCAAGGCCAAGGTCATCTACGACTTCCTGGATTCCTCCAAGATGTTCCACGGCACGGTCGAGCCGGAGTTTCGCTCTCTCATGAACATCCCCTTCGTCACCGACTCCGCCGAGCTGGATGCCGAAGTCGTCGCCGCCACCAAGGCTGCGGGCTACGATAACCTCAAGGGCCACAAGTCCGTCGGCGGTCTGCGCGCGAGCGTTTACAACGCCATGCCCATCGAGGGCGCGCAGGCGCTGGTCGACTTCCTCAAGAAGTTCGAGGCCGAGCACAAGTAAAACCATTTTAAAAAAATTACAAGGAGAAAGTTATCATGCGTATTCTTGTTACTGACGGTATAGATAAGACCGCGATGGCCGAGCTGAAGGCTCAGGGTCACGAGGTCGTCGAGCAGTTCTACGAGCCCGCCGAGCTGGGCAAGGCCCTGCGTGACTTCGATGTGGTCGTCGTCCGCTCCAAGACCAAGGTCCGCGCGGCACAGATCGACGAGGCCAAGGGCAGCCAGCTCAAGCTCATCATCCGCGGCGGCGTGGGCGTTGACAACATCGACGTCGATTATGCCAAGGCCGCCGGCATCGACGTGAAGAACACCCCGCGCGCTTCCTCCGAGTCCGTCGCCGAGCTGGCGATGGCGCACATGTTCTCCTGCGCCCGCTACATCTCCCACGCCGGCTACACCATGCGCAACGGCCAGTGGGAAAAGAAGGCCTACGGCAAGGGCATCGAGCTGTGCGGCAAGACCCTCGGCGTGGTCGGCTTCGGCCGCATCGGCCAGAAGCTCGGCGTGATGGCCAAGGCCATCGGCATGAACGTCATCGCCTTCGATATCTTCCACATCCCCGGCATCGAGGAGCAGCTGGGCATTCCCTACGTCGAGATGGACGAGCTGCTGGCGAAGGCTGACTTCATCTCCGTCCACGCTCCCGCGGTCGACGGCGGCGCGCTCATCAATGCCGAGCGCATTGCCAAGATGAAGGACGGCGTCGTCATCATCAACACCTCCCGTGGCACCAACGTCGACGAGGCCGCCCTGCTCGCTGGTCTGGAGAGCGGCAAGGTCCGCGCCGCCGGTCTGGACGTGTACGCCGACGAGCCCGCCACCAACAAGGCGCTCTACTCTCACCCGATGGTCTCCTGCACGCCGCACATCGGCGCCGCCACTGTCGAGGCTCAGAAGCGCATCGGCGCGGAGATCGTGGACATCATCTCCAAGATGTAAGCTCCTCTCTCAAACCGCAGCAAAGGGAAGCCCGCATGGGCTTCCCTTTTGTCATACTCGCGTGCTCTTTTTCATAGACTGCACCAACAACATACTTTGAGGTGTACGCTATGGAAAAAAGTCAGAACTATGTGGAGCTTTGGGGCACAGCCGGCGCGGCTCCCTCCTTTTCGCACGAGAATCACGGCGAGAGCTTTTACCGCTTTCCGCTGCGTGTGGAGCGCCTGTCCGGGCAGAGCGACCTGCCGCTCATCCTCGCCCCCTCCGCTCTGCTGGAGGGCATCGACATTGCAGAGGGCACGCCCCTGCGCGTGACCGGACAGCTCCGCTCGTTCAACAACCGCAGCGGGCACGGCAGCCGTCTGGTCATTTCCACCTTTGCCCAGTCCATCGAGCCGTGCGACGGCGGGCACTTCAACCGCATCCTGCTCTCGGGCGTGCTGTGCAAGCAGCCGACGCTGCGGCGCACGCCGCTGGGGCGCAGCATCTGCGATATGATCCTGGCGGTCAACCGCCGCTATGGGCGCGCGGACTATCTGCCCTGCATCGCGTGGGGAAAGGTCGCCGCCAGGATCGCAGAAATGCAGGTGGGCGACCGCCTGACGCTTGAGGGCCGCGTGCAGAGCCGCACCTACATCAAGCAGACCGACGCGGGCAGCGAGGAGCGCACCGCCTACGAGGTATCGGTGATGCAGCTGCTGGACGACGAGGAAACAGAGCTGATCTGAAAAGCGGGGGGACGCTGCGCGTCCCCCGCTTTCTTTGTCTTTTGACTCGCCGCGCCGGCTCCTGCACGGCGTTAAGAGCTTTGCAGGACGCTTCTCCGGTCGGTCTTTATGCCTTTTTCATCACGGTTTTCGACCTATTCAGATTATTTATGAATGCTTCTCTTTACATTTTTTCCGTATAGTGATAGAGTGATGTACTGTTGTGTATTATACGCAAACGCAAGAAAAAGTGAGTGGATCGAATGGCAAGAATTTTTATGCTCAAGGGCGACATCAACCGCCCCGGTCATGTGGACATCCCCGAGGAATCGACCACGCTGCGCGAGGTCGTGGAGCAGCTCGGCGGCGGCATGGTGAACGGAAAAAGGTGCAAGGCCGTGCAGATCGGCGGCCCCAGCGGCGGACTTCTTTCCGCCGAGCAGCTTGACCTGCCGCTGCATTTCCAGCAGCTCAAGCCCTACGGCATCCGCCGCGGCGACAGCGTCATCACCGTCCTCGACGAGGACCGCTGCATGGTGGACGTCGCCTGCCGCTTCATGCAGTATACGCAGACAGAGTTCTGCGGCAAGTGCGTTTCCTGCCGCGAGGGCACCAAGCGCATGAACGAGCTTTTGTGGGCGCTGCGCAATTACCGTCTGAGCGAGGAGGACTTCTCCCTGCTCATGGACCTCGGCGAGATGATCTCCGTCACCGCCTTCTGCAACCTCGGGCGCGGCTCGTTCTCGACGCTGCAAAGCGCCGTGAAATACTTCCCCGAGGAGTTTCGCGGCCATCTGGACGGACACTGCGCGCTGTGTGAGAACGACCACCGCTATCCCATCCAGCCGGGCGATCTGCCCTACAACCGCATCTGTCTGGTCGTGGACCCCGCCATCTGCCGCGGGTGCAGCAAGTGCGCGCGCAACTGCCATGCGAATGCCATCACCGGCGTCGTCCGCTCGCCGTTTTCGATCGACCCGGAAAAGTGCGTGAAATGCTATACCTGCATCGAGGCTTGCCCCTTCGACGCGATCAAGGAGGTGGAGCTCGATGTCTAAGGGCGTTATGTACGTGGACAACATCCGCGTGGAATATGACAACGAACCCAACGTGCTCGAGGTCTGCCGCAAGGCCGGCGTTGAGATCCCCAACTTCTGCTTCCATTCCGATCTGTCCGTATACGGCGCGTGCCGTATGTGCATGGTCGAGGAGGAGGGCACCGGAAAGATCGACGCGGCCTGCACCATGCCGCCGAAAAACGAGCTGCACATCCGCACCAACACGGCGCGGCTGCTCAAGTACCGCCGCATGATCATCGAGCTGCTGCTCTCCGCGCACTGCCGCGACTGCACCACCTGCGAGAAGAACCGCGCCTGCCGTTTGCAGGAGATGGCGGTCCGCTTCGGCATCCACCACGTCCGCTTCGACGATACGCGCGAGCATGTCAAGATGGACTTCTCCAGCCCCGCCGTCACGATGGACCTCAACAAGTGCATCCTCTGCGGCGACTGTGTGCGCGTCTGCCACGAGGTGCAGGGCGTCAGCAATCTGCGCTTTGCCGGCCGTGGCCCGGGCCTGCACATCGCCACGACGGACAATAAGCCCTTGAGCGAGACGCACTGCGTCAGCTGCGGACAATGCTCCGCCGTGTGCACCACCGGCGCCATCACCATCAAGAACGACATTGGCCCCGCGTGGAAAGCCCTGCAGGACCCGCAAAAGCGAGTCGTCATTCAGATCGCGCCTGCCGTGCGCGTCGCCATCGGCGAGGCCTACGGTCTCCCCGCGGGCGAAAATGTGCTCGATAAGCTCGTCACCGCGCTCAAGATCATGGGCGCGGACGAGGTGTACGACACCATCTTCGGCGCGGACCTCACCGTGCGCGAGGAATCCGCCGAGTTCCTGCGCCGGCTCGAGACCGGCGAGAACCTGCCGCTGATGACCTCCTGCTGCCCCGCGTGGGTGAAGTATGTGGAAAACGAGCGGCCCGAATTTCTGAAGAATCTCTCCACCGCCCGCTCCCCCATGCAGATGTTTGCGTCCGTGCTCAAGGAAAACTACCGCAAGAAGGACGCCGAGGACGGCCGCACGACCTTCCACATCGCCATCATGCCCTGCACCGCCAAGAAGATGGAGGCGCGGCGCGAGGAGTTCCGCGACGCCTACGGCATCCCCTACGTCGACCTTGTGCTCACCACGCAGGAGGTCGTGCAGATGATGAAGGAGTCCGGCATCCGCTTCCAGATGCTGGAGAAGGAATCCCCCGACCTGCCCTACGGCATGGGCTCCGGCGCGGCGGAGATTTTCGGCACGAGCGGCGGCGTGGCTGAGGCAGTCATCCGCTGTTGCACCCCCGACAAGAGCAAGAATGCCCTGCGCATCATCGAGCACAGCGGCATCCGCGGCACGGACGCCGTCCGCTTCGCCGAGGTCACGATCAACGGCCGCAAGGTGCGCGCCGCCATCGTCCACGGGCTCGGCAGCGCCGCGAAGCTGCTCGACCAGATCCAGAGCGGCGAGGTGCAGGCGGACCTCGTCGAGGTCATGTCCTGCCGCACCGGCTGCGTCGGAGGCGCGGGCCAGCCCTACGCCCTGATGGCGAAAAAGCTCCAGCGCGCGCAGGGGCTCTACGAGATCGACCGCAGCGCCATGTTCAAGCGCAGCGAGCGCAATCCGGTCATCGACGCGATGTACGCAAACGGTCTCGCCGACCGCGCGCACGAGCTGCTGCACATCGAGTACAAGGACTGAGGAGGGCGCGCGATGGCGAAGCAGAGCCGCTGCGAGGACTGCATGAACTACGTCTACGACGAGGAGTACGACTGCTACACCTGCGAGCAGGGCGCCGAGCTGGACGAGGACGAAATGGCCCAATTCCTGCGCGGGGACTACCCCGCCTGTCCGTTCTACCATCCCGGCGAGAGCGACTACTATCTCTCCTCCAAGCAGTAAGAAAAAAGGGCAGGAGCCCTTTTTTCTTTTCGGAATGGTCTTGACAACATTCATTCTTTTTATTAGTATATTTGAAGAATCATTTAATTTTTTTGAAACCGGAGATACGCGCACATGGAGATCCGCAATCTTGTCACATTTCTGAAGGTCACCGAGCTCAACAGCTTCTCCAAGGCTGCCGAGGCGCTGGACTATTCCCAGTCCGCCGTCACCGTGCAGATCCAGCAGCTTGAGCGCGAGCTGGGTGTGCGTCTGTTTGACCGCATCGGGAAGAACGTCTCCATCACGCAGTACGGCAAGAACTTCATCTCCTATGCCCGCGATATCGTCAGCGCCGTCGCCCGCGCGCAGGTCTTTGCCTCCGAGGAAACGGAGCTGACGGGCATGGTGCAGGTCGGCACGCTCAATTCCCTTATGACCGCGTCGTTCTCCGACATTGTCCCGGCCTTCCGCCAACGCTTCCCCCATGTGATGATGCGCCTGCACGCCGATATGGTCGCCTCGCTCAAGGACAAGCTGCTCAAAAACGAGCTCGACCTCATTTACACGCTCGATTCTCAGGTGCTCGACCCGCAGTTCGTCAAGGTCTTTGAGGCCGAGGAGGAGGTCGTGGTGGTCACAAACCGCGATAACCCGCTCGCCGCGCGCGAGAGCGTCCGTCTGGCCGAGCTGGTCGACCATCCCTTTATCCTGATGAACCGCACGAACGCCTACCGCGATCTGTTCGACACCGAGCTGGCCCGTCAGGGCTTGGAGATCCATCCCTTCCTCGAGCTGGAGGACGATGTGCTCGCCCTGCGCCTGCTGTATGAGAATCCCGCGTACATGACCGTCCTGCCGCTCTACACCGTGAAAAAGAGCATCCATGAAAAGAGTCTTGCCGCGGTGCGCGTCGAGGACTGCAAAATGTCGCAGTTCCGCCAGGTCATCTATCACAAGAACAAGGTTCTCACCCCGCAGATCCAGGGGATGCTGGATACCATCGTCGAGGTCGCCAAGCGGCCGTTCTGAAAAAAGCATAAAAAAAAACGCGCAGCCGAAGGGCTGCGCGTTTCGTTTTGCGGATTTACTCCTCGTCCTTATCCTCGTCCGCGGCGTCGGCCAGATCGGAGAGGTCGAACTCCAGCTTCGCGCCGCAGTTCGGGCAAATGATCTCGCCGTCCTCGAGCATGGTGTCGTCGAAGAAGATCTCCTCCTCGCACTCGGGGCAGGTGGTGGCGTAGCACTCCTCTTCCTCGTCTTCCTCGTCATCATCGTCATCGTCGTAGACGATGTCCTCCACATCGGAGAGGTCGTCGCTGATGACATCCAGCCCGTCGCCGAGCTCCATGACCTCATCGGTCAGGTCCTCGACCTCGAGGGCGATCTCATCGAGCACGTCCACGACGGCGGCAAAGAGCTTGCCCTCGTTGGACTCCGTATCCACGTTCATGCCTTCCATCAGGCCCTTGAGATAAGCAATCTTTTCAGAAATACCCATAATGCTTCTCCTTTCAGATCAGATCAAACGGTTTCCTGCTGACTTGTTTTTTTACTTGGCGCGGCCCATGTACTCGCCGGTGCGGGTGTCGATCTGGATCTTATCGCCCTCGTTGATGAACAGGGGGACCTTGATCTCGGCGCCGGTCTCGACGATGG
>ENA-ORTG01002650-ORTG01002650.1-human-gut-metagenome-genome-assembly--contig:-NODE-2650-length-13897-cov-18.356957_pt1 | contig 13897 bp, 4 predicted proteins | sample MGYA00241906_ERZ509176 | MGnify/ENA primary metagenome ERZ509176 (study PRJEB26280, sample SAMEA2338811) | human gut metagenome | biome: human gut; feature: human-associated habitat; material: faeces...
TGTACTTTTTTATCCACTATGCCAGATACACAATGCGCGATAAAAGACCCTTCCGCCTGTATTGCAGGCGGACAAGTATTCTGCGGGAGGTGAGCAGCGATCCATCCGTCTCTGTACGATTTCTGCGCCGGGCATGAACAAACTCACCTGCTGGCACAATGGGACGATGAACGCAATGCGCCGCTCACGCCGAAGAATGTGACCTACGGAAGCCATCAAAAGGTATGGTGGCGATGCCCCCAAGGCCATTCCTACCGTTCCGAAGTCAGAATCCGCGCGCGGGGAACGGGCTGTCCCGTCTGCGCTGGCCGCATCGTTCTGCCGGAGGAAAACTCTCTGGCGGCAAAATTTCCTGATCTGCTTTCGGAGTGGGACACGGAAAAGAATTCTCCGCTGCTGCCGACGCAGGTCATGCCGGGAGCACACCGGAAGGTCTGGTGGAGGTGTCCGAAAGGACATAGCTGGCAGGCGAGCGTTGCCAGCCGCGTCACATCAAACGCAGGCTGTCCGTTCTGCGCGGGACAAAAGGTCCTGTCCGGATTCAATGATCTCGCTTCGCTGCATCCGCAGCTTGCTGAACAGTGGGATCGGAAAAAGAACGGTGCGCTGACGCCGGAGGCGGTGAGCGCATATTCCAATCGCCGCGTGTGGTGGCTCTGTGACAAGGGGCATTCCTTCTGTGCGGTCATCGCCCACCGTGTGAACAGAGAAAGCGATTGCCCGTACTGCACCAACCGCAAGGTCCTGCCGGGATTTAATGATCTGGAGACCAAGGAGCCGGTGATCGCATCGCAGTGGCATCCGACCCTTAACGGCAGTTTCACGCCACAGCAGGTAACGCCCGGCAGCAGCCGGAAGGCATGGTGGCTGTGTGAAAACGGCCATGCGTGGAAATCGGTCATCAGCAGCCGTACAGGAAAACAGCGCTGTGGCTGCCCTGTCTGCGCAGGCAGGCCGCTGAGCCAATGTACGGCGATCTCAGCCGGACAGCCGGAGAAGCCGACACACTAATTATAATAAGTACTCAACCGCGGGGAGCCGCGGAAATATATATACATTCTTAGGAGGATAGAAAAAAAGATGAAACGCAAACTGTTATCAATCTTTCTTGCGTTTGCCATGTCAGTCAGTCTACTCACGGTAGGCGCAAGCGCGGTAGAGCCGACCTACGGCGATATCGCGGGACACTGGGCTGAGGCATCCATCGAACGTTGGAGCGGCCACGGCATCATTCAGGGCAATAACGGTAAGTTCAACCCCAACGGGCAGCTCACCTGCGCCCACTTCGCAGCAATTCTCGCAAGACTCCTGAAGCTGCCCGCAGCCAAGGACGCGGGCTTCTCCGACAATACCCCTGATGCCTGGCATTACGATGCCATCAACCGCTGCGCGGCGGCCGGTATCCTCAAGGGCAACCTCAACGGCACTGTGACCCCCAACGCACCCATCACCCGTGAGCGCGCCATGGTCATGCTGGGCCGCGCTCTGGGTATCGAGCCCATCGAAAACCCCGATCTGACGCAGTTCGCGGACGGCGCGCAGGTGGCCTCTTATGCCCGGGGTATGCTGGCTGCTCTGATCAGAGCCGGTATTGTGGGCGGCGTGACTGCCGACCAGCTGGCTCCTCAGAACAACATCACCCGTGCGGCCACCGTCACGATCCTTGACCGCGCCATCGGCACCTATGCGGACAAGGCCGGCGCGACCGTCAAGGCTGACGGCAAGGGCATCGTGCTCGTCGTCGCCGACGACGTGACCGTGACCGGCAGCGTGGACAAGCTGCTCGTGCCTGCCAATGACATCGAAGTGACCGTTAAGGGCAGCAAGAACATTGATGACATCACGGTCAGCGGCGACAACTCCAAGGTCATTCTGGACAACGCCTCCGCGGACAATGTGACGCTGGACGGTGAAAAGAGCGCAGTTGAGACCAAGAACGGCGCCAAGATCGACAATGTGATTGTAACCGAGAATGCTCCCGGCGCCACGGTCGATGTTGGCAGCGGCACCACCGTCGGCAATGTGGAGAATCATGCTGAGGATGCCACCGTCACCGGCAACGGCACCGTGAAGAAAGTGGAGTCCGACAAGGACATCACCGTTGAGACCAAGAACACCGACGTCAAGAACATCGGCGATGAGAAGATCACTGTCACCGATAAGCGCGGCAAGGATACCACGATTGGTACCACCGGCTCCGGCTCCTCCACTACCGTGAATAAGGGTACTACCAGTTCCGGCGGTGGCGGCGGCAGCTATACGCCTCCGGCGCAGCACACCCATGCCTGGGCGACGGCGTGGAGCTACGACGAGACGCACCACTGGCATGACTGCATGACGGCGGGCTGCCCCCTGGGCAATGAAGGCAAGGACGGCTACGCGGCGCATACCTTCACTAATGGTGTGTGCGTGTGTAGCGTGAAATCACCGGAAGTCAAGGCTACCGAAAAGGCTTGGGATGCTTTGAATACGAAGCTGGCGGAGATCAAGGGAAACAACAACGCGGCGTTGGTTACTGCGGCGTACCATGGTACTGCATACACGCTGCTGCTGGATGTGGATGCGATTCAGTCCGGCACTGCGGCGTTTGGAGACGACTTCCTTAGCGGTCTTGCTACCAATCTGAAGGCCGCTTTGGATGATAACTTTGACAGCTATGTGCTGACTGCGGATGGTCAGGATGTTTACAACAAGGGTACTTTCCAGAACACCGCACTGAAGGACGCCCTGTTCTCTGTGGCGAACGGTTTCTTCTACACGCTCAATCACATGACAGAAGAAAACGGTGTTTATACCTATAAGACTGTCAACGCCAAAGTGACCGGCAACAATACCTATGAATTCAGGATTGCGGTACAGCTCAAGGGCACGGATGTTGCTAAGGTGAAGAGTCTTGCCGGAACGCTGGCTGCCCATCTGAAGATGGAGATGCTGGCCGGTGAAGAGGTCACCCGCCGTTACGGTATCTCCGTTGGTGAGAGCAAGGCTGTTGTGGTCACGATGGAAATGCCGGACAAGCTGATGCGGACGGCCGGGGGGATGCTGAAGGAAGGCGGCATTTCTGCCGCAGGCGCACAGGCTAAATTTGATAATGTCCCTGTTAGTATGTTCTTGAGCCTCATGCAGGGTGTTAGCCTGGAAGATGTTATCGGAAGTAATGCCAGTGATGTGAATTCTGTGCTGACGACGGTCAATAGCAACGCTGATGTTGTAAACAAGGTTCTGAGCAAGATGACCGCTAAGGTTACTCCGAAGAATGGAACTCCGGCTAACTTTGTCATGACCTTTACTCCCGGCAATGAGGAGGACAATGCTTGGAAGAACTTCCTGGCTGGCGTGATCGGAATGGTCGGCAGCAGTGAAAGTAGTGTTGGAGCCATGAAACCGAACCAGTTCAAGGTTGCTGCTGCAGGCGCTTATAAAGATGTCTACTATGCTGTTCCTGTGACTGTGACAATTGATCTGGAAAGCTCTATGGGCTTCCAGGCAACGGAAACGGTCGTGGTGGTTATGCACATTGACTTCTCGCAGTATGTTCCCAGCAATGCGCCGGAGCAGCCTGCCAAGGGTAGCGGAAATCTGAGTGGGAGCAATGCGCCTGAGGCTGAGGGCAATGTCAATCCTGTTGCCAATTCTGTTGCGGAGGGTTCTGACGTGGAGAACAGCGTGGGGAATCCCGCTGAGTAAAATCGGCTAAAGAAACGGCAAAGCGAAGAGAAGTGCTGAATTAGTGTCCCGTGCATGGGGCAGGGACAGACCATCCCTGCCCCATGCTGCTTTTCTGCTTCTCCCAGCACTGGTGCAGCTGCAGCAATGCTGAGAGAAGTAAAAAAACGACATATAGCCTGAGGACTAAAGAAGATGTGAAGGGGGGTGATGCAAATTGAGGGGTACACAACTGGCTGAATTATCCATGTCATGGACGAAAGATTATTCCCTGAGTGCTCTTCTCTTGCTTGGAACGATCTTTAACATATTTTGGCTGTACAGGATGCGGCGGCAACTCCAAATGAAATGGTACGCCGTGATAGCATTCTCGGTGCTGCATACGGTATGTGGTGTTTTGAGTGTAAAAGCATTTGCGTTTCTGGAAACCGGAGATGCTGGCAACATGAGCTTATTCGGCGGAGTGTTCTTTATGCCAGTGCTTTATTTTATCAGCGCAAAGGTTTCAAAACGCAATATCAAAGCTGTTTTTGATATTTTTACGATTTGCATGATCTTCACGGTGATGTGCGCTCGGATCAACTGCATCGTCTCTGGCTGCTGCGCTGGCTTAGTCATACCGGGAACGCACGTTCACTTCCCAACAAGGGAACTCGAAATTCTCTATTACATTGTGATGCTGATTCTGCTCATCCCCAGAGTGAAAAAGAGCAAGAACCCCGGCAGCATTTACCCACTTTATATGGCATCCTATGGAGCGTTCCGCTTCATTGATGAATTCTTCCGAACGTCCTCTACGGGGATGCTGTTCCACCTCTCTCATGTCTGGGCAGCCATCGCATTTGCGGCGGGACTCAGCATTTACATAGAAATAAACGCCAGAAATCATCAAAGAAAGAAGGTAATAAAGAAATGAAAAGCACATGGAAGCGATTCCTTTCGCTTGTGCTCTGCATGTGCATGGTCATGGCACTGTTACCCAATGTGACCATGACAGCGTTTGCAGCAACCAGTGGAACTGTGACAGGTTTAGCTGACGAGAACATTGGACTGAGTTTTACGGGCGACGCAGACAACGCGTGGACCGCCACCGGTACCCAGATCATCGGTAAGGCTCGGTCTACGTCTGGGTCAGGCTGCAGCGATGGCAAAGACTATAGTTCTACGCTGACCATCACCAACAACAAGACCACAGAGGCGACGCTGTCCTTTGACTATACCGTCGTGGTAAGCGACGGTACGATTCTGGTGAACTACACCACGACCACCGCAGACGGCAGCTTCAGTCAGAAGCTTGCAGCCGGCGGCACCGTTGAGGTGGAGATCAAATCCGGCAGCACCAGCGCCGACACCATGATCACCATGACCAATGTGAAGCTGGTGGCCGATGTGAGCGCCACCGTGACCTTCCAGCCCTCCGAGAACGGCTCCTATACTGTGGACGGGAAGACTATCACCGAGGTGTACACCCACACCCAGAGCTCCATAACCGCCTATCAGGTGGAGGCGACCCCGGCGGAGGGCTACCGCTTTATGGGGTGGTACGATGTGGCCAGCGGAAAGTGCATCAGCACCGATGCCAAGACCGCCCTGAACTTTGACAGTGACCGTACCATCACGGCGCGGTTCGTCAGCAAGGAGCTGGCGCTCTTTGAGACCGGCGGTCAGGTGTTCGACGACCTGAACGATGCGGTCACCTATGCGCAGGCAAACGGCCAGTCCAAGATTACCTTGGAGACCGATGGTTCTATCGGCGGCAGCTATACCATTCCGACTGGAATTACACTTCTGATTCCGTTTGACGAGGCCAAGACCTGCTATACCACTACCCCGGCGCCCACCACCTCCCAAGCGGGCGCCAAGGTATTCCGGACGCTGACCATGGCGGAAGGCAGTTCCATCACACTTGAGAATGGAGCAGCCATCAGTGTCGGCGGACAGTACTATGCTGCTGCTGGCGGCAGTGTTGGAAAGATGGTCGGACCCTACGGCTGGATCAACATGAAATCCGGCAGCGCCATCACCGTGCAAAGCGGTGCGACCCTGTATGCCTGGGGCTTCATCTCCGGCAGCGGCTCTGTCACCGTGGAATCTGGCGGTTCGGTGTACGAGTGGTATCAGATCCTGGACTTCCGCGGCGGCTCGGCATCTTCTGAAATGGGCAACAAGGTGTTCCCCTTTAGCCAGTACGCCGTGCAGAATGTGGAGGTACCCCTGACCCTGCACGCCGGCGCCAGCGAGACGGTGTATACTGCGGTATACGCCATAAGAAAGATCAACCCCACCTCCATTCCCTTTATCGGGGACGAAGGCATGTTCAAAATCGTCTCCGGCAGTCTGACCAAGGCGTATGACGGCGCCACCGACCGCATCCATTATACCATCGACGGTGTGGCGGAGGTCAACAGCCTGAACCTGAAGCTGGCAGGCATGAGCGTCAGCTCCAGCAGCTATGTTCTGCCGTTTACCAACAATATGACCGTTGATTTGACCCCGAGTAGTAAACTGACCGTGAACCAGACGGCAGCACTGCTCCCGGGAGTGGAAGTGACGATTGCCAAGGATGCCGAATTGGTGGTACCCAGTGGCAAGAGTCTTTACGTCTACGATGCGGATGAGTGGGACGGCTACTGCGGCGCGAGCGATGCGCCATTTATCTCCGTGCCCTATGCTCCCGGCCGTACTGGCAAGCGCGCGCCTCTAGCGGATGTAAAGGTGGACGTCAACGGTACGCTGACCGCTATCGGCGGTATCTACACCACCGCAGGCGGCGCAGACATCTGCTCCAGCACCGGTACTGGCGTCTACAACCAGCAGGGTACCCCCGGAACGGAGACCAAGACGTATCAGTACACGCAGAAGGGCAGCGTGACGGCACATGAGATCCCCATCACCGCTGCCAAGCTGCACAACGCAGACGGCACCTACACCGAAACTGCGACCGCAAACACTGGCGATGTTATCAACTATGTCAATGGCGTTTGGTGCGGTGAAGCGCCTACGGAGCTGACGGTTACCTTTGAAGCCAACGGCAGTGCAGAATACCCGGTCAAAGGCACGATGACCCCACAGACCGTAAATGCAAAGACGGATACCGCACTGAACGCAAACTCTTTTACCCGCGAAGGCTACAACTTCCTGAACTGGAATACGGCGGCCGATGGTACTGGCGACTCCTATGCGGATGGTGCGACTGTTAATCTGACCGAGAACACCACTCTTTATGCCCAGTGGACTCAGGACCCGGTCATCACCTTTGACGCCAACGGCGGCAAGGGAACCATGGGCACGCAGACCGTGAAGCCCAATGAGGCGACTGCCCTGACCGCCAACACCTTCACCCGCGCGGACTATGATTTCACCGGTTGGAACACGGCGAAGGACGGCACCGGCACGGCCTATGGCGACAAGGCAAACATCGCCACCAACGAAAATGTCACCCTCTACGCCCAGTGGGCTCTGCACAAGTACCATGTCCGCTGGCTCAACGGGAATAGCGAGATCCTAAAGGAAGGTTACTATACCTGTGAGGAAAACGCATGTTACGATATGTGGTTTGAGGAAGACCCGGAACCCACAATGCCCGAGGATGAAAACTACACCTATAAGTTCCTGAATCGCTGGACTCCCTATGATGAGACGAAGGGGATCAACGGCTGGGACTTCACACCGCATGAGGACGTTGATTTCACGGCGGTGTACAACAAGTTTGAAAAGCTCACCGTCACTTTTAATGCCAACGGCGGCATCGGTACGATGGATTCGGTAAAGATCGCCAACGGCGGCTCCGGCGAGTATTACATGCTTCCCGAATGTGGCTTTACTCGCGAGGGTTACACCTTCAATGGCTGGCTGATTACCGGCATGGTCAAGATGAACGAATGGGGCGACGAGGAAAAACTCAATGATGAGCTTTGGAGAAGGTCAGAACTGCTTGCTCTTTCCAATCTGACCCTCAAGGCCAACTGGGCGGACGACCATTCTCTCACCAAGGTGATCAACAAGAAGGATGCCACCTGCACCGAGGACGGCTACACCGGTGATACAGTCTGCGCCATCTGCAACAAAGAAATCACCAAGGGTGAAACCATTCAGTCCAAGGGCCACAGCTGGAATGAGGGCGAGATCACGACCTCTCCTACCTGTGAGAACGCCGGTGCCAAGACCTACACCTGCACAGTTTGCAATGCAACCAAGACCGAAGCAATCACTGCCACTGGCCACACCGAAGTCACTGACCCGGCCGTCGAGCCTACCTGTACCAAATCCGGCCTGACCGAGGGCAAGCACTGCTCCGTCTGTAACGAAGTCCTCGTTGCGCAGGAAGTAATCCCCGCCAAGGGCCACACCGAGGTCATTGATCCGGCAGTTGCACCTACCTGCACCGAGCCCGGCAAGACCGAGGGTAAGCATTGCTCCGTCTGTAATGTGGTCACCGTTGCTCAGAAGGAAATTCCCGCGAAGGGCCACACGGAAGTGGTTGATCCGGCAGTCGAGGCAACCTGCACGGAGCCTGGCAAGACGGCAGGCAAGCACTGCTCCGTCTGTAATGCGGTCACCGTTGCGCAGGAAGTGATCCCTGCGAAGGGCCACACGGAAGTGATCGACCAGGCAGTCAAGGCGACCTGCACGGAGCCGGGCAAGACGGAAGGCAAGCACTGCTCCGTTTGTCATGCGGTCATCGTTGAGCAGGAAACTGTTCCTGCGAAGGGCCACACGGAAGTGATCGACCAGGCAGTCAAGGCAACCTGCACGGAGCCTGGCAAGACGGAAGGCAAGCACTGCTCCGTCTGCAATGAGATCATCGTTGCACAGACAGAGATTCCAGCCAAGGGGCACACCGAGAAGACCGTTGTGGGCAAGCCCGCAACCTGTACCGAAACGGGTCTGACGGATGGCATCGGCTGCTCCGTCTGCGGAACGGTTATCAAAGCGCAGGAAGAGATTCCCGCCAAGGGTCACACGGAAGTGATCGACCAGGCAGTCGAGGCAACCTGCACGGAGCCTGGCAAGACGGCAGGCAAGCACTGCTCCGTCTGTAATGCGGTCACCGTTGCGCAGGAAGTGATCCCTGCGAAGGGCCACACGGAAGTGATCGACCAGGCAGTCAAGGCGACCTGCACGGAGCCGGGCAAGACGGAAGGCAAGCACTGCTCCGTTTGTCATGCGGTCATCGTTGAGCAGGAAACTGTTCCTGCGAAGGGCCACACGGAAGTGATCGACCAGGCAGTCAAGGCAACCTGCACGGAGCCTGGCAAGACGGAAGGCAAGCACTGCTCCGTCTGTAATGCGGTCACCGTTGCGCAGGAAGTGATCCCTGCGAAGGGCCACACGGAAGTGGTTGATCCGGCAGTCGAGGCGACCTGCACGAAGCCAGGCAAGACGGAAGGCAAGCACTGCTCCGTCTGCAACGAAGTGATCGTTGCACAGACTGAGATTCCCGCCAAGGGCCATACCGAGGTCATCGATACGGCTGTTGCGGCTACCTGTACCAAGACTGGTCTGACCGAAGGCAAGCACTGCTCTGTCTGCAATACTGTACTCGTTGCCCAGGAAGAAATCCCTGCCAAGGGCCATACCGAGGTCATTGATCCGGCAGTTGCACCTACCTGCACCGAGCCCGGCAAGACCGAGGGTAAGCATTGCTCCGTCTGCAATACTGTACTTGTTGCCCAAGAAGTGATCCCCGCCAAGGGTCACACCGAGGTCATTGACGAGGCAATTGAGGCGACCTGTACGACGCCCGGCAAGACCGAGGGCAAGCACTGCTCCGTCTGCAAAGAAGTCCTCGTTGCCCAAGAAGTGATCCCCGCCAAGGGTCACACCGAAGTCATTGACGAGGCAAAGGCTCCGACCTGCACCGAGCCCGGCCTGACCGAGGGCAAGCACTGCTCCGTCTGCGGTGCAATCATCGTTGCGCAGACTGAGATCCCTGCGACCGGCCACACAGAAGTAATCGATGCAGCAAAGGCCCCAACCTGCACGGAGACTGGATTGACCGAAGGTAAGCACTGCTCTGTTTGCAACGAAGTCCTCGTTGCGCAGGAAGTGATTCCCGCGGCTGGCCACACCGAGAAGGCCGTTGCGGGCAAGCCTGCGACCTGCACCGAAACGGGTCTGACGGATGGCATCAGCTGCTCTGTCTGCGGAACGGTTATCAAAGCGCAGGAAGTGATCCCCGCCAAGGGCCATACCGAGGTCATTGATCCGGCTGTTGAGCCGACTTGCACCGAACCCGGCAAGACTGAGGGCAAGCACTGCTCCGCCTGCAAAGAAGTTCTCGTTGCACAGGAAGAGATTCCGGCCAAGGGGCATACCGAGGTCATTGACGAGGCAATTGAGGCGACCTGTACGACGCCCGGCAAGACCGAGGGCAAGCATTGCTCTGTCTGCAAAGATGTTCTTGTTGCGCAGGAAGTGATTCCCGCGACCGGCCACACTGAGAAGACCGTTGCGGGCAAGCCTGCGACCTGCACGGAGCCGGGCAAGACGGAAGGCAAGCACTGCTCCGTCTGCGATGAGGTGATTACCGCTCAGAAGGAAATTCCCGCGAAGGGCCACACGGAAGTGGTTGATCCGGTGGTCGAGGCGACTTGCACGAAGCCAGGCAAGACGGAAGGCAAGCACTGCTCCGTCTGTAATGTGGTCACCGTTGCTCAGAAGGAAATTCCCGCGAAGGGTCACACGGAAGTGATCGACCCGGCAGTCGAGGCGACCTGCACGGAGCCCGGCAAGACGGAAGGCAAGCACTGCTCCGTCTGCAACGCAATCATCGTTGCGCAGACTGAGATCCCTGCGACCGGCCACACCGAGAAGACCGTTGTGGGCAAGCCCGCAACCTGTACCGAAACGGGTCTGACGGATGGCATCAGCTGCTCTGTCTGCGGAACGGTTATCAAAGCGCAGGAAGAGATTCCTGCCAAGGGCCACAGTTGGAATGAGGGCGAGATCACGATCTCTCCTACCTGTGAGAATGCTGGCGTCAAGACCTACACCTGCACAGTTTGCAATGCAACCAAGACCGAAGCAATCGATGCAACCGGGCATACCCTCGTAGATGTTGCTGAGCAGCCCGCCACCTGCACTAAGGCCGGTCATACTGCGGGTATGAAGTGCTCCGTTTGTGATGCGATTCTCTCCGGTATGGAAGAAATCCCCGCGACCGGCCACACAGAAGTAATCGATGCAGCAAAGGCTCCAACCTGCACTGAGACTGGTCTGACCGAAGGCAAGCACTGCTCTGTTTGCAACGAGATTCTCGTTGCGCAGGAAGTGATTCCCGCGACCGGCCACACCGAGAAGGCCGTTGCGGGCAAGCCTGCGACCTGCACCGAAACGGGTCTGACGGATGGCATCAGCTGCTCTGTCTGCGGAACGGTTATCAAAGCGCAGGAAGAGATTCCCGCCAAGGGCCACACAGAAGTAATCGATGCAGCAAAGGCCCCAACCTGCACGGAGACTGGATTGACCGAAGGTAAGCACTGCTCTGTTTGCAACGAAGTGATCGTTGCACAGAGCGAGGTTCCCGCCAAGGGCCATACGGAAGTCATCGATGCGGCAGTCGAGGCTACCTGCACGACCCCGGGCAAGACCGAAGGCAAGCACTGCTCTGTCTGTCATACGGTCACCGTTGAGCAGAAGGAAATTCCCGCGAAGGGTCACACGGAAGTGATCGACCAGGCAGTCGAGGCAACCTGCACGGAGCCTGGCAAGACGGCAGGCAAGCACTGCTCTGTCTGCAACGCAGTTCTCGTTGCACAGAAAGTGGTTTCTGCCAAGGGTCATGATTGGGATAGTGGCAAAATTTTAAAGCAACCTACCTATGGAGAAAACGGTGAAATGCTCTACACCTGCGCTATATGTGATGAGTATAAGGCTGAAATTATTCCTAAGCTGGTGAATGGCGGAGGCGGTACTGGTGGCGCTGGCGGTGGCAGTTCTTCTGCTGGTAGCACAACCAAGACTGAAACGACCATCAACCCTGATGAATCTACCACCAAAACCGAAACAAAACCCGACGGCACGATGGTCGAGACTACCACCGGTAAGGACGGTTCGACCAGCAAGACCACGACCAAGAAGGACGGCAGCTCCGTGACCGAGAGCAAGACCGCCGACGGCACGACCGGCACGGTCAAGACCGACAAGGACGGCAAGACCGAGGCGGAGACCAAGATCAGCAACAAGGCGGTCGAGGACGCGAAGAAGTCTAGCGAGGCGGTCAAGGTGCCCACCGAGGTCAAGGCGGGCGAGGACAGCAATTCCGCCCCGACCGTCAAGGTCGAGCTGCCGAAGAACGCAGGTGAGACGAAGATCGAGATCCCGGTTTCCGACGTCAACTCTGGCACGGTGGCGGTCATCGTCCACGAGGACGGCACCGAGGAGATCGTCAAGAATTCCAAGCCCACCGAAGACGGCGTTCAATTGACTGTGGACGGCAATACGGTGGTGAAGATTATTGATAACTCCAAGGATTTCATTGACACCCGTAATCATTGGAGTCGAGGTGAGGTCAACTTCGTCGCTTCCCGTGATATATTCAATGGCGTCGGGAATAATCTCTTTGGTGTCAGTCAGCCCATGACCCGTGGCATGGTGAACACTGTGCTGGCAAGACTTGCGGGCATTGATACCACGCCCAAGAATGGCCAGAAGTGGTACGAGGTTGGTACCGAGTGGGCCAAGAGCAAGGGCATCACAGATGGCACCACCCCTGAGGCGAGCGTAACGCGCGAGCAGCTCGCGACGCTGCTTTATCGCTTCTATGGTTCACCTACGATTAGCGGTACGCTGCGCTTTGCGGACGCGGGAACAGTCAACGCTTACGCGCAGGATGCGCTTCTTTGGGCGACGCAGAACGGCATTATGAACGGCGTCGGCAATAACTGTGTCGCGCCGAGCGCGGATGCCCAACGCGCGCAGGTTGCCGCGATGATGGCGCGGTACCTCAAAAACGCGGACTAGCGAAACGCTTCGCAATGTTCCGCTAACAGAATGCCGGCAACCACCAAAGTGTGGCTGTCGGCATTCTTGTCAAGGTACGCGTTATTTACCGCTTACGAATGTAACCGTCAAAGCTGAGGGCGGCTGGACAGACATGGTAAGCGCTCAATAAGGTGCCGTCAAGAATTATGCGCAAAATTGTTTGCAGGCTCCGGCTGAATGAAGTCAACCGGCAATAGAGGCGTCGTCCAGAGCCGCCTCCAAGTGCTTCATGTTCATGTATTTCTTGTTGCCCCACTGGGTGCCCGCCACGTGGCGTAGCCTCGCGCAGACCAGCATCAGGGCGGAGTTGCCGTCAGGGAATGTCCCTACCACTCGCGTCCGTCGGCGGATCTCACGGTTCAGCCGCTCGATCACGTTGTTGGTGCGGATGCGCGTCCAATGCTCGCTGGGAAAATCGCAGTAGGTCAGCGTCTCCTCGATGCCGTCCTCAATCTTCTTGGCGGCCTCCTTCAGCTTCATGGCGCGCAGCTCGGCGACCACGGCCTTCGCCTTCTCGCGGGACGCTTTCTTGCTCTCCTGGGCGTGGATCGCCTTGAGCATTTTTGCCACAATTTTGGCCTTGGATTTGGGCACAACAGAGAAAACGTTGCGGTAGAAATGTACCGTGCAGCGCTGGTATTTGGCGTCCGGAAACACCTCGCCCACGGCCTCCAGCATCCCCATGCACTTGTCGCCGACGATGAGCTTCACGCCGTCCAAGCCGCGTCCACGGAGCCATTGGAAGAAACTGACCCAGCTGGCCTTATCCTCTTTCATGCCCTCGGCAGCGCCTAAAACCTCACGAAAACCGTCCTCATTCACGGCGATTGCCACCAAAACAGCAACATTTTCGTACTCTCCGCCCCAGTTGCGGCGTAGGTGGATGCCGTCCACGTAGACGTATGGATAGCGCCCGCCCTGCAAGGGGCGGTTTCGCCAATCCTCGATGTGGACGTAGGCTTTCTTGTTCAGCTCGCTGATGGTGGCAGGCGAGACCTTGCTGCCCCACAGTGCCTCTGTGATGTCCTCCACCCGGCGCACGGAAACGCCTGCCAGATACATCTCGATGAGGGCCTCCTCCACGCTGCTCTCCCGGCGGCGATACCGCTCAATGATGGCCGTCTCGAAGGACACGCCCTTGAGCCGGGGGACATGGAGCGTGACGTCGCCGGAGGTCGTGGTGAGGTTGCGGTCATAGTGGCCGCTGCGGTAGCCCTGACGGGCCTCGCTGCGCTCGTAGCGGGCC
>ENA-ORTG01002652-ORTG01002652.1-human-gut-metagenome-genome-assembly--contig:-NODE-2652-length-13888-cov-3.792597_pt1 | contig 13888 bp, 8 predicted proteins | sample MGYA00241906_ERZ509176 | MGnify/ENA primary metagenome ERZ509176 (study PRJEB26280, sample SAMEA2338811) | human gut metagenome | biome: human gut; feature: human-associated habitat; material: faeces...
TGTGGCATCGATCCTGAACTCTCTGAAAATGTTCGAGCAGGATTAAAAGCAAAGGACAGGGACGAAGCCGCCCCCGTCAGGCTCAACGCTTGTGATATGCTCCCTCCATGAGCAATGTCATTAAGTTTGCGCAAAAAACGCTCAATCACCTATGATGGTGATTGAGCGTTTTTTGTCCAATAACCGGGCGAGTCGATAAATCCTTGTCGATTCAGAGTGTCTGTACCATATTTTGCTTGGCACATAGAACTCAGCTACCGAAATAGAGGCCTTTAAGCCAACCTCGTGCGACTATACTCTGAACACTACTTGTTTGCGCCATGAGCCACTTTGTAACAAGAACTGTTGGGGCAGTCTTCATTTACGGTAATGCTATTGTCCTTCAGAAAGCCTGCAAGAACTACCTGGGACTCCTGCTGAAGCTGTTTGTACTGTTTTAGTGATGTATCATCATTTTCAAGAAACTGTACATCGGATGGTCCTACGAGCAGGTAAATATAGTCACTATCACTTCCAAGTACATAGCTCTCCACCCCGATGACCGTGGCGAGATCCGCATCGCCAAATTTTTCCTTGAAGGCATCCTTAGTAAAGGCAACCAGGCTCCATACGTTGCCCATTGCCTCGTCCGTGGTATAGGCTGTTTTTTCATAGAGCTGAAAGAGTAGTGTACCGTCCTTCGCTTCTGCGGACTGTTGGATGTCAGTCTGTCGCTTAATAATTGCAATGTCCTCCCACGCTTTGGGAATGGAGAGGCTCAAGGCCGGCTGATCTACAGAAAGGATCGTTACTTCCGATGCTTCCTGGTTATCCTCGTCGGCGCCCATACTATGAGATTTATCTATAATTGAGTCAGAATTCCCACTCTCTGCGGAAGTGCAAGCACTCAGTAGTAAAATGGCCAGAATCCCACCCAGCAGTAAGCACAGTGTTGCCTTTTTCAAAATAACATCCATTGCTTTTTTCATACGATCCTCCTTAATCCGCAAGCCGAAAATACTCATCATAATTGATATCACCATTCACAGTAGATACATTTACGTTTGACCACTCGATATATTCCCTTTCACGGCTTTTTTTCTTTTCCATTTCTGGTAATGCAAATGTCCTGTTTTCTATGTCTTGTTTCACATCTTCAAGCGGACCACATATTAAAAGAAATACCTCAGGGAATGAGGCTGAACCATTTGCGAGAACAGTTTCTGCTGAATTCAGATTTATTATCTCATACTCTTCATTTTCATATTTTATTTCTGTAACCATCGGAAAAATATTTGTTCCTGCTATTGTTAAGTTCCCTTCTTCGAGACTCATTTCTGTTAATGACACACAGGAAACGATCTTTGTAATGTTTCCCTCTTCATATGTCCCTAAAACCTGCACAATTGGCAAAAGCACTTGATTCTTTTCTTTTTTATCATTATATTTCGCGCACACTCCATCAAATATGATTTTTGTTTCTCCCTCATATCCAAAAACAGTCGAATCAGGAGCCGGCAACTCACTTGATCTGTTAGCACATGCAGTCAGATGGAGAATCAAAATCATTCCAATGGTAAGATAAAAAACGATTTTCCTTTTTTCCATATGCTATCTTCCTCTCCTTTAAACAGCAAAAAACGCATGAACATCCTACATAGAGCCGATGTTCATGCGCCCACACTTACGATTTTAATTCGTCCTCTCCAGAATTGAAGAGACGAATATTTTTGACCCTGTCGGCCTCTGGTATGACACATGAACTGCATACCGTACATATCGATTCCTCCATTCCTTTGAATTATGCCGTATAATCAATCTACTACGGTAAGTTTAGTATATTATATATAGCCCGTTTTTTCAATGTTTTTTATGAGAAAAGTATGATTTTCGACCATGGCTAAGAATATCAATAGGATAACAGCTTAAAACCGACTAAAAAAGCGTACTTTTTTATCCAGCCCTTTTTACTTTCTACGTTTTCCTAACAATTTCTTTACACACGTCATCCTGAGCCCAGAGCAAAAAGCTCCGGTGGGTGACGCCCAGCAGTTTTCCTGCCGCCCGTGCAGACAGCTCGCCGCGCTCCCAACGTGCTTTGACTTCGCCGAACCCTTCCGGCAGCACCTTGCGGGGCCTGCCGAATTTCACGCCGCGCGCCTTCGCTGCGGCGATCCCTTCCGCCTGCCGCTGGTGAATGAATTCGCGCTCTGTCTGCGCCACATAGGATAGCAGCTGTAACACGATGTCCGCGATCAGCGTTCCGGTGAGGTCTCGATTCCGCCGCGTGTCAAGCAGAGGCATATCCAGCACAACGATTGCCGCACTCTTTTCCTTTGTGATGATGCGCCATTGCTCCAAAATTTCCTCATAGTTTCTGCCGAGACGGTCGATGCTCTTGATCACAAGCGTGTCGCCGTCTTTCAGTTTGCGCAGCAACCGCTGGTAGCTGCGGCGGTCAAAATCCTTGCCGGACTGCTTGTCCACAAAAATCGCCCGGTCCGTTAACCCGAATTCCCGCAGGGCGATGAGCTGACGCAGTTCATTCTGCTCCTTGGTAGAAACTCTTGCATAACCGTATTCCATGTGCTGACCTCCCAATTTATCGGTGGATAAATTGTAAGCCAGGTGCCGACCACATGGGGGATATAGTGTTGCAGACTCACCTCCGTTTTTCGCGTAGAGTCCACGCATAGTGCGTGGACTCTACGCTCTATACGGGGTATTCTCCCATTTTCACAGAAAATCTTCCATCCGCCGCTGTGTTTGACGCCGCATTCAAAACCTTACACGCAGTTTTTGTTGTCCGCGTGTTATGTCCTCATACTTACTTGACCTTGGAAATGCGGATGCCCATTGCCCCCTGCGGCGGGCCAGTTATAACCCGCCAGCCCCCTGTTTCATACGCGGCCCGGTTTGACGCGCACTGCCCCAACATGACAGTAACGGAACGTTTCACAACGTTCCGTTACACTTATCTTCCCCGGCCTTTCGGCCGGGGAAGATCCTTATAAGAGGTCTTGATCTCACTTTTCCGCGTACAGCCGCCACAGGAACGCGGCGATCTGCGCTCTCGTGCAGTCGTTGGCGGAGCCGAACAGCCCACCACCGATGCCGTCGGTGATGCCGTGCTCCTTGGCCCACGCCACAGCCTGCGCATAGTAAGCGTCCGCCGCTACGTCGCTGAACCCGGCGCTGCCGTTCACAGCGGGGCTGCCCGCCGCGCGGTACAGGAACGCCGCGGACTGAGCGCGGGTGCAGGCGGCGTCAGGGCTGAACAGGCCATTGCCCGTGCCGCCGGTGATGCCGTTTTCAATGGCCCACGCCACCGCCTTGGCGTAGTAGCTGCCTGCGGAAACGTCCGCAAAGCTGACCGTACCCTTCGGCTCGGGAGAACCGGCCGCACGCCACAGGAAGGTGACGATCTGGGCCCGGGTGCAGTTCAGGTTGGGACTAAACGTGGTCTCCGTCGTGCCCTGGGTGACCTCACGCTTGAGCATCCACTCCACCGCGTCCACGTAGTAGGCGCTGTTTGCCACGTCCGCAAAGGGATTCACCCAGGTGAAGGTAGGCTCCACCGTCACCTTATCGGCGGGCATCTCAAAGGTGTAGGTGCCGTCGCCGTTGTCCTTGACGGCCAGCTGCTTGCCCTTGGAATCCCGGACGATCACCTCGTCCACCTCGTAATGGCGCTCCGGCTTCACGGTGATGGTCACCTTGTCGCCCTTGGCCGCGCTGGTCTTGAAGAGGGAAACGGAGCCGTCAGGGTCCTTGCTCACCTCCGTCTGAACGGGGTTGGTGGAGGGTCTGGAGCCGCCGCCACCGCCGGAGGGGCGGGTGCTGACGGTCAGCTTACCGTCCTCATAGCGGATGGTGTAGTTGTCGGAAGCCGCCGCGCCGCTGGCAAGGATCTTAACCTCGCCGGTCTTGGTCATGTCGGGGGCAATTTCGCTGCCGTCCGCGCCGACGTACTTCACCGTCGGCTGGGTCGTCAGTTTCTCCTCGCCCACCAGACCGGAAACGGTGCAGCTGTCCGCCCCCAGCGTGGGGGCCTTGTCGCCCACATAGGCGGTCTGATCCTTGGCCTTGACGGTGATGACCGCCTTGCCGATGACAAACGTATAAGTCTTATTTGCGGTCGTTCCGTCCGCCCACTGGGTATTGGCGGTGTCCTTCAAGGCCACTGTGGCGGAATAGCCCGTCTCGTTGGCGTTGGTCTGCTTGTTGCCGGTGATGGTGTAAGCGCCATCCTCCGCCAGAGCGTAGGTCTGCTCCGTGCCGTTATAGGTGAAGACCGTGGCATCCGCCGTGGGAATGGCGATCGGCTTCTTCTCCACCGTCAGGGTGCAGGTCGCCGCCGCCTCGTCATAATCCTCCGTGGCGGACGCCTTGGCGGTGATGACCGCCGTGCCCGCGCCCTTGATGGTGACCTTGCCGGTGCCGTCCACGGTGGCAACCGCAGGCTTACTGCTCTCGTAGGTCACGGTGCTGCCCTCAACCTTACCGGTAGTGGTGAGGGTAAAGTCCTCGTCACCGTAGGTCTTGGTCACGCTGCCGTTCTCAAACTTGAAGCCGTCTTGAACCAGCTTATCCGTGGGATGGAAGGTCAGCGTGGCGGTGATGTCCTTGTAGTTCGTGGTGGCAATGGTGACGCTGCCGCTCTCCTCCGATGCAGTCGCGATGTTCTTCGCGCTGAGGTAGCTGAGTTTGCCGCCACCCACGCTCACGGCGCTTAATATCGCGGTGGTGGGGCTCGTCAAAGACCAAGCCGTGATCTTCGCCCCGCCAGGCATCTGCCCTTCCGGGAAAAAGTCTGCTGCCGTCAGGGTGCCGGTCTGCACAGTGCTACGGCCCTTGACGATGTTTACGGTCTTGGACGCCGTTCCGTTATAGTCCGCCCGACCGATGGTAGCCGCTTGTTCAAAGGCCGCGGAGGACAGCGTATAATTTTTCGCTTTTTCGGTGCCCTTCAAAGCAACGGTACCGGTGACCTTATTGGCGGTATTCACATTCTCATCGTTGAATGCCGCGCCAATGACCTCGTAATCTGTGCCGATCTTCAGCTTTTCGCCGTTTTTCAGTCCGTCAAATGCCACGGCAGTAACGGTCGCATCGGCGCTGCCGTTATAGGTCTTGTCAGCCACGGTCACGCCGGAGATGGTCAGTACCGCAGGAGTGATGTTCCATTCCTTGGATACCGTCCCGGTGTAGTTGCCGGTGCCGGTGACCGTGATCGTTGCCTTGCCCACATTGGTGTTCGCGCCGTAGGAAACGGTGTAATCCGTGTCCTCGGTCAGCGCCGTATTGCCGTCCGCCGGAGTAACCGCCAGCCGGATAGGCAGCCCGGTATAGGTCCGGTCGAAGAAATCGCCGATCGTGACCTTGGACAGTGGCTTCGGTGCGATGGTGAACACATAGGTCTTGTCCGCGTCCGTGCCGCCCTTCCAAACGGTGTTGTTCTTGTCCTTCAGCTGGACAGTCACATTCTGGCTGCCTGCGTCCGTCCGCGTCATAGCGCCCGATACGGTATAGTAGGCCGCATCGGCGAAATTGCCCAAAACATAGGTCTGCTCCTGACCCGTGTATTCAAACTGCCTGGAATCTGCGGTCGGGACGGCGATCTCACGCTTGCTGATGGTGAAATCCTTCGTGCCGGTGTGGATCACGGTGTCCGTCTCGTAGGACACGGTCACGGTATAGCTGCCCGCGTCGGTAGGCCGCTTGCTTGACGTGGTGCCGTCCTTCGTGTTCGTGTAGGTGACGGTCACGGCGGGATCGGTAAGTTCCACGCCGGTCGGCAGACCGTTTACCTGCAATTCCTTCGCGGCTTCTCCGAAGGTCCAGCCGTCCATGGTAACGGTAATATCATTGGCTGTGGGCTTTTCTTGCAGAGTCAGCGTGATCTCTACCGGAATAACTTTGTAGTTTCGACTGGTCACATTAACGGTTACATATGCTCGCATACCTACGAGATTGCTGGCCATCGGCTTCATGGTGATCGTTAAAATATCACCGTTTAACGCAGTATTAGTCAAATCCACATAGTCGGATTGAGAAGTAATGCCGAAAGCAGCGAGTGCCAGAGAGTCGCCGTGGCGAACTTTATTCTTCGTCAGTTCCTGATTCAAATCCACTGTAAAGGTTTGGGAAACAGAAGAAGGATGCATATTGTTTACCGCTACGGGAACCGTTCCGTTGTATTGAGTTGCCTGCTGGATAGTCAAGCCCCATTCGCTGGTAGCCGCATTGGTGGTATCCGTATCATTAAATACCGCTTCGATGATGTAGTTGCCCGCATCAGTTGGGTTTTCGTTCAGCTTTTCACCCTTGATATAGGTATTACCCTCGTTTTTTGTGGCAGTATACCAGTTAAACTCTGCAATATCACTGTATGTACCGCCGGAAATCGTCAAACGGTCAGAAGCCGGGTTGGCAAGCTGGGTGCCGTCGAATGTTTTGCCATACGGATAACCTTGCCAGCTTCGGATCGTCGGCGTCGCCTTGGTGATCTTAAAGCCGCGGATCACGGTCTGGCCCTCTACCGTGATGCTGGCCGTGTAGGAGCCCGGCAGGGTGGGCGCGGTCGTGCCGAGATCCTTGCCGGTCACGCTGTTCTGATAATAGATTTCGATTGTCGAGGCCTTCGGGCCGCGCCAGGCGGGCTGTTTGCTGGCTTCTACCGATGCGTTATTCCAACGATCGCCGTACGTTGTGTTTTCGACTTTAAGCCGCACAGAACCGCCGTTATACTCATCGCTGCCAGGGGCGGTCACCGGACAGTTTGGAGCGGTGCATTTTGCCTTGATCATCTCGGTCGTTGCGGTGAACTGCCAGTTGTGGTCGTGGCCGTTGAAACGGAGCGTTCCGTCGTCCTTTTTTGTGAACGAGTACCCCTTGTCCTTCACGTCGGAGGAGAAGATCTTATCATAGTCCTCCCCCACCCCGCCGGTGGCGATGTCCGCGCTGGCTTCACCCTGCGTGGAGATGCCGATTTTGGACGCGGCGTCCAGGGTTCCTTCGACGGTGATGGTCTTGCCCGTGGACAAGAACACATTGTAATCGATGGTGCCAACAAGTGTGCCGTTGTTATAGACGTTTTTATAGTTGCCGGTGACGCTTACCTTACCGCTGACGGTGAAGGCGCCGGGGTAGGTGGCGCCGACATTGTTTTTGTAATCGCACAGATCCACACCGTAGCCAGCGTTGCCGGTAATGGAGCCGCCGGACATGATGAACTCGCCGCCGTTCACATACACACCGCTGCTGTTACCGTAAAGGCTGCTGTTGCCCGAGATCTCGCCGCCGGACATATTAAATACGGCGCGGGATGAGTCGGCATAGGTAGGGGCAACGTACACACTGCCTCCGCCGGAATAGCCCATGTTATCAGTGATCTTGCCACCGTACATATTGAAAACGGAGTACGTCGCGACATAGACACCCGCGCCGAACGTACCTCTGTCGTTATAATTACCATCGGTTTGGTTGCCGGTGATGTTGCCGCCGTACAGATTGAAGGTGCCGAACACCATCACGCCGCGGCCTCTCTTCTCGGCTTCGTGCGTGACCGTACCGGCCGTGCCGCAGTCGGTGAGGGTGAAGGTTTTGCCCTTGTCCACCTCAATAACATTAATACTTGTTGTAGTCGCCGTGATGCTGTGGCCGTTGAGGCAGAGCACCACGCCGTCCTCCGGATGCCAGGTTTCACTCACTTTGACATCTTTCATGAGGTAGTAGTGGCCGCCCGCCCGCAGACCGGTTACACCCATGGCACCTGTCCAAGTCACATTATCGTGATTCTCGTCATCCGTACAGCTTGCGCCGCAGATGGGGTGCTGGTGTCCGCCCGCCGCCAGTGCCGCAGACTGGCTGAACCAGGCGGACAGTGCCTCCAGCTTCTCCGTGTTTTTCAGCTGTGCCTGCTGTCCCTCGGTCAGGGTTTCATAATACGCGTCGCAGGCGGTCTGAAACGCCTCGTAGACCGCCATGGCATCCGCATCGTCCATGCCGTCCAGCGCCTTCGCGTCAGGCAGAGCGTCGATCATCGCCTGCAGGTTGGCCACGGCCTGCTTTGCGGCAGAGTCCTCCTGCTGTTCTTCCTGCTCCGCAGGCTGGCTCTCCTGCTTCGCTTCCGCAGACTGGCCCTCCTGCTCAGGGGCCGCAGGCTGGTTTTCCTGCTTCGCTTCCCCGTTTGCCGGGTCTGTCGATTCCTCCACGGCCGGGGGCGTCTGCGCCGTCCCCTCCGTCTCCTCCGCCAGCGCCGCCAGGTCCTGGGGCCCAAGGGCTGCGTTCATCTCCGTATCGATGACCCCGGGCGCGACGCAATTGACCCGTATCCCGCTCGGCGCAAGCTCCGCCGCCAGCGACCGCGTCAGCCCGATGATGGCGTGCTTCGTGCTCGAATACGTCACCTCACAGCTTGCCCCGTGCTGACCCCATATGGAGCTGACGTTCACGATACTGCCCGCGTGCTAATGCAGCATATGCGGCAGAACCGCCTGCGTGCAGTTGAAGCAGCCGCCCAGATTCACGTCGAACAGGCGCTTCCACGTCGCGGCGTCGATGTCCTGAAACTGCTGCTGCCGCGCGACGCCCGCGTTATTCACCAGCAGCGTCACCTCGCCCAGCTCCTCCACGCAGCGGCGGTGCATCGCCCGCACGGCGGCGGCGTCCGCGACGTCGGCCTGATGCGTGATGCAGCGCACGCCGTACTCTCGCGCGGCGGCGGCGGTCTGCTCGGCGCGGGCGGTCTGCTCGATATAGTTGATGCACAGGTCGTAGCCGCGGCGGGCAAGCTCCAGCGCCGTGGCCGCGCCGATCCCGCGCGACGCGCCGGTCACGATTGCGACTTTGTTCATGGTGTGGTCTCCTTTGGGTGGGTGTAGGATGGGGTGGGGGCACGGCGTTAGCCGTGACTGAGGGGTCTCCGATGTATGGTTTATTACCATTAGGGAAAAGAGAAGGTAATGTCCAGACCACCATTGTCATTCCGAGGAGCGCTAGCGACGTGGGAATCCGTTTTCCTTGGGTCGGCAGTACGTTTTCGTGCGGTGCACAGGGGATGCGGATTGCCACGACCGGTGTGCGCACCGGTCTCGCAATGACAGGTTGTTTTGGATTGGCGCGCCGATTTGTGCGGTAGCGCAAAGCGCAACATTTGCGGGACGGCACAGAGGCCGTCCTGTGTACATTATTATTTATAGTGCGTTCTTTTTTTTCTCTTCTGTTCCAGTCTCAACTCTGGCGCCCCCTTCGGCGCTCACGCGATCGCGGCCTGGATGGTCTCGACGCTATGGTCGGCGAGGGTGTTCGTCTTTTCCGCCTTGACCTCCGCCGCGTCGATGACCTCCAATATCTTCAGCGTCACCCGCGTCGGGCGGCGCAGCACGTTCTTCGCCACGTTCTCCGTGCCCTCGATGCTCGCTATCACCAGCGGCACACCCGCCTTCTGCGCGATCTTGAAGCTCCCCGAATGGAACGGCAGCATCGCAGTGCCGTGGCTCCGCGTGCCCTCAGGGTAGATGCACATCGAGCAGACATCGTTCTTCAGGTACTCCGCCGCCTGCAGGATCGTCTTGAGCGCCTCGCGGTTATCCTCGCGGTTGATGGGCAGGTAGCACGCACCCCACGCGAGCTTGCCGACGATGGGTATCTTCAGATTGCTCGGCTTCGAGATGAAGCTGACGTTATAATCCCGCAGCGCCCACATCGTCGCCAGCGGGTCGAAGCTCGACCGGTGGTTGCACACGAGCAGGAAACGGCTGGCCTTCGGCAGCTTCTCCAGCCCCTCGGTGTGCACCCGCGTCCAGCAATGGCCGAGGATGAAGCTGCATATGCTCACGCCCGCAACGCGGCAGATCTCGCTCTGTCTCGCGCGCGGCGCGGCCTTCACCGGCAGCCCGATGAGCCACATCACCAGCAGGTACAGTACGTTTATCGCAACAAAGCTGCCGAGGAACATCAGCAGCGGCTTCCATATATCGGCCAGCCCCGTGACCGCGGAAAAGCCGAACGCATAGACAAGCGCTATCGCCAGCGCGATCAGGGCAAATATCAGGACTATCATGTCAAACCTCCGGGGAATGTACATTAATAAATATAGAAGTATATAATAGCACTTTTTAAATTTTTTAAAAGTGTTATTTTCAAATAAAACTTTTATTTTTTATTTAGTTTTCTATACCTGTGTCATGAGTATGAACAATATAACAGATAATTTTTTCTCTCTTTTTGCAAAAGATATAAAAGGAATGCCAGAAGATATTTATGGAATAGTATATTCATCTATGATTCTTGTTGAAGTAATTATGATGTTTATCAGTTTGAAAATTAAAAAAATAAATAAATTCAGGAGGAATCGAAATGAAAAATGTAAATTGGAAAGAATTATTCATAGATATTATCATTGATATCGTAGCAGGTATGATCATCGCAGTTGGTATTTACAACTTTGCATTGAATGCAGATTTCCCGGTAGCTGGATTTTCCGGTATCGCGATCATTCTGTATCACTTATTCGGACTGCCGGTCGGTGCCGGAACCATCATCTTGAATGTACCTGTTGCAATCTTCTGTTATAAATTTTTAGGAAAAGAATTTTTCTTAAAGTCCATGAAATCGATGATTATTTCATCATTACTGATGGACTACGTAGCACCACTGTTTCCGGTCTATGACGGAAGCAGACTGCTGGCAGCTCTGTGTATGGGCGTATTATGCGGAATCGGATATGCCATGATTTTCATGAGAGGTTCTTCAACAGGCGGACAGGACTTCATCAGCGTGGCAATCAAGAAAGTAAAACCACATATTACGCTTGGAATTATTACATTTGTCCTTGATATCTGTACGATCATTCTTGGCACAGCACTGGTATTCAAGGATATAGACGGCCTGATCTATGGTGTCGTCGTTACTTATCTGATGGCAATGGTAATGGATAGAATCATGTACGGTATCGATGAAGGTAAGATGACCCTGATCGTAACCGACAAAGGTGCTGAGATTGCAGAACAGATTGACGCTTACTCAGGAAGAGGATCTACAATCTTAAAAGGAATCGGAAGTTATTCAAAGAAAGACAAAGATGTCGTAATGTGCGCCTGCAATAACAAGCAGATGTATACCATTAAGAAGATGGTACATACCATCGATCCGAAAGCATTCACTATTATCGTAGAATCGAACGAAGTAGTAGGAGAAGGATTCAAGGAAGAACTTCCGGATATTGAACTGTAAAATAAGACAGTAAAAAATTAGAAGAGACATAAAAGAGTAAGAAGACCAGCCGATTACCGGCAGGTCTTCTTGCTTTAAAAAGAAAATCTTTACATTGCATACAATTTCACAAGCTCTGTAACAACATCCACACTCTTATCCATACCCTCAACTGTAATATGTTCGTAAGGGCCGTGATAAGCATGTCCGCCTGTTCCGAGATTCGGGCAAGGCAGCCCCTTGAAGCTTAACTGACAGCCGTCTGTGCCGCCGCGGATCGGAAGTACAAGTGGTGCCACATCTGCATTCTCACACGCTTTTTTCGCATTGTCGATCAGGTGCATACAGGTAGCAATGATCTCTGCCATGTTGCGGTACTGCTCGGAAATTGTAAGCGCTACAGTGCCTTCGCCCCATTTTTCATTCATATCTTTCTCGATTAATTTCAAAGTTTTTTTCTTTGCTTCAAAGAGATCTTTGTCATGGTCTCTTACAATATAATGAAGCTCAGCTTCCGCAACTTCTCCGGACATGCTCATCAGATGATAGAATCCTTCATAATCCTCTGTTCCGCGAGGTGTCTCCATAGATGGAAGAGCATTATTGATCTCCATAGCAACCAGACTTGCGTTGATCATAGTATCTTTGGAAGAACCAGGATGTACGTTGAATCCTTTGATCACGAAATCCGCTTTGCATGCGTTGAAGTTCTCATACTGGATCTCGCCTTCGGTATCACCGTCCAGTGTATAGCCGTAGTCAGCACCGAACTGTTCTACGTTGAAGTGAGAAGCACCGGTACCAATCTCTTCATCTGGTGTAAATGCTACGCACAGAGGTCCGTGAGGAATCTTTTCTTCCTGTACACGTTCGATCATAGTTAAGATCTCAGCAATTCCGGCTTTGTCGTCTGCACCGAGAACCGTTGTTCCATCGGAGGTGATCAGTGTACGTCCCTTAAGACTTTCCAGATGTGGGAAGTTCTTAGGACTTAATACAGTATCACTTGTTCCAAGCTTAAGCTCGCCACCGTCATAATTTTCAGTAACGATTGGTTTGATATCATGGTCACAGTAATCAGATACAGTGTCCATATGTGCGATGAATCCAATCGCCGGTTTGTCCTCCAGACCTGCGGTAGCCGGAAGCTTGCCATACAGATAACACTGGTCATCCAGAACAACATCCGTCAGTCCAAGATCTTTCATTTCCGCTTCCAGAAGTCTTGCAAGATCGAACTGGCATACAGAAGATGGTACAGTTTCGCTGTTTTCGTCACTTGGTGTGCGGACAACAACATAATTCAGTAATCGTTCATAAGCTTTCATAAGTTACATTCCCCTTTTCTATATTTTCAAAATATTCTAACTACTACTATAACATAATTTTTCCTTTGCTGCATGGAAAAATGATGGTATACTTATGATATTGTAGGAAAATAGGAGGCAATCAGATGAAATTAACCCAGTTACTGGAACGTTTAGAATATGAAGTAGTACAGGGAGATGACCAGATTGAAGTTACAGAACTGATCAATGATTCCCGAAAAGTATCAGAAGGCAGCGTATTTGTATGTATCAGCGGAGCAGTGTCTGATGGACATACATATATAGAGCAGGTTGCAGAAAAAGGTGCAGCAGCTGTCATTGTAGAAAAGGATGTAGAAGCACCGGAAGGACTGACAGTAATCAAAGTAAAGGATACCCGTTATGCGCTGGCAATGACATCAGCAGCATATTTCGGATATCCGGCAGAAAAACTGAAAGTCATCGGAATCACAGGAACCAAAGGCAAGACAACAACAACATACATGGTCAAATCTATCCTGGAAGAAGTCGGTATCAGAGTCGGACTGATCGGTACGATCGAGGCAATCATCGGAGACAAGAGCATTCCGGCGAATAATACAACACCGGAATCTTATACTATTCAGAAATATTTTGCAGAGATGGTAGAAGCAGGATGCGAATGCGTTGTCATGGAAGTGTCTTCACAGGGACTGAAGCTTGACCGTACAGCCGGCATTCCGTTTGAGATCGGAATCTTTACGAACCTTGGCGAAGATCACATCGGACCGAACGAACACAAAGACTTTGACGAGTATAAGTATTGCAAGAGCCTGTTGTTTAAACAGAGCAAGATCGGAATCGGCAATGTGGATGATAAATGGTTCAAAGACATTTTCAAAGATGCGACATGCGAAGTTGAGACATTCGGATTTTCTGATAAAGCAGATATCCGTGCCACAGATGTAAAACATATCTCCAGACCAGGATATCTGGGAGTACAGTATCATGTGGCAGGTCTTATGGATTTTGACGTAGAGATTGATATTCCGGGAGATTTCAGCGTATATAACTCACTGACAGCAATCGCAGTATGCAGACATTTTGGTGTGCCGGTAGAAGATATCAAGAAGGCACTGAAAGTTGCAAGAGTTAAAGGCCGTATTGAGATGATCAAGGTATCTGACGACTTCACATTGATGATCGACTATGCACACAATGCAATGGCACTGGAAAGTCTTCTTGATACATTAAGAGACTATCATCCGGAAAGAATCGTGACCGTATTCGGCTGCGGTGGCAACAGATCTAAGACAAGACGATATGAGATGGGCGAAGTATCCGGTAAATTATCGGACTTTACGATCATCACATCGGACAACCCGAGATTTGAAGAGCCGCAGGCA
>ENA-ORTG01002663-ORTG01002663.1-human-gut-metagenome-genome-assembly--contig:-NODE-2663-length-13845-cov-2.477883_pt1 | contig 13845 bp, 8 predicted proteins | sample MGYA00241906_ERZ509176 | MGnify/ENA primary metagenome ERZ509176 (study PRJEB26280, sample SAMEA2338811) | human gut metagenome | biome: human gut; feature: human-associated habitat; material: faeces...
CCTCATCGGGGCGGCCCTCAACATTATCCTCGATCCGATCTTCATCTACGGCCTCGATATGGGATGCAAAGGCGCGGCGCTCGCCACGATTTGCAGCCAGGCCGTCAGTGCCGTCTGGATCTTCGCCTTCTTCTTCGGCAAACGCACGATTTTGCATTTCCGCAGGCAATACCTGCGGCTGGACCTCAAGGAACTTGTGCCCGTCATCCTGCTCCCCGTTCTTCGTCCAAGTGACGGACTGCATCGTCCCCCTGGTCATGAACGCCGGGATGCAGCAATACGGCAACGACTATTACGTCGGCACCATGACCGTCATGTTCAGCATCGAGCAACTGCTTCGCCTCCCCGCGGACGGCCTGTGCCAAGGCGCCGTGCCCATCATGAGCTACAACTACGGCGCGGGCAAACCCGAACGCGTGAAGAAGACCTTTTTCCTCATTCTGGCCTTTTCCTTCGGCTTTACCACCATCGCAAGCTGGCTCATCCTGCTCTTTCCCAAGACCTTCATCATGCCGTTCACCGATTCCCAGCGGCTCATCGAAATCACCATCCCCGCCATACGCATATACTTCGGGGGCATGATGTTCATCGGCGTCCTCTACGCCTGCCAGCGCACGTTCATGGCTCTGGGGCGCACCAAGCTCTCTCTCCTCGGGGCCATGATGCGCAAGCTCGTCATCCTGCTCCCGCTCTGCTTCATCCTCCCCAGGCTCGGCTACGGGACGGACGGCCTGCTTTATGCGGAATGCATCGCCGACGTCCTGGGCTCCGCCATTGTTTTTGCGATTTTCATTTGGAACTTCAAATCGATGCTCAAAACCCCCTAACGGTGTAAAAGGCCTTCACAGGCGTTTCGGCGTCCCGAGCGATTTCCTGATCCTTATCCTTATACGGCGTAAGGTCCAAAGTGGCAGGGGCGGAAGGCCGTTTCGAATCATTGGCAGAAGGGGCGGGCATGTTTTTCTCCTCCGCGCTTGACGCCCTCCCTTGAGTTACAACGCTGACTCCCTTAGAATCATAGGACATACGCTCTTCTTTGGAGATTCATCGTGAAGCCGCTTGCCGCCCTTGCCAAAGGTATCTGTCTGTTCTGCGCCATTTTCGCGGCGCAGGCGATGGCCTTTGCTGATGTGGCGGAGCGGACGGCTCCTTTGCCCGCCGCCGAAGTTTTGATCATCAATTCTTTTCATTCCGGCCATTTCTGGGAATACAATATCATAAAGCGGATCTCGGAAGAGCTTGAAAATGCGGAAACGGGCTTCCGTATACGCCTGCATTGCGAATATCTCGACTATGAACGCCATCCTCCCGGAAGTCTGGATAACGAACTCGTAAGCCTGTTTGCCCGAAAATACGCCGGGGTATCCCTCAAAGCCATCATTGTAACGGATAACGACGCGCTGGACTTCATGCTCGCCCACGGGAACCGCCTTTTCCCCGGCGTCCCCGTCGTCTTTTGCGGCATCGCGGATCCTCCCGCAGAACTTGCCGAACGCCGGGCGCAGTATACCGGCATTCTAGAAAATTTCTCCATCCACCGCATCCTTGAATCCATTCCCCTCGTCCACACGGAAGCCCGCCATTTGGCCATCATTTGCGGCGACACGACGTCCGCACGTACGGCATTGCGCCAGGCGGCCCCGGAGCTGGCCGCAATGGATCCGGGCATTACCGTCCGCACTCTTTCCGCGCTGCCCGCACAGGCAATGCGGAAAGCTCTTGAAGAACTGCCCCGGGATACGGTGCTCCTGAACTTCGGCTACTACCGCACAGCCGACGGCCAAAGCTATTCCATGAAGGAAAGCCTGCAACGGCTCCGCAGCTGGACCGACCTGCCCATGTATTCCCCGTGGAGTGGCCAGCTCGGTAAAGGGGTGCTGGCAGGGCAATGCGAATTCAACGAATTCCACGCCGTACATGCCGCGCGTATGGTCCTGTCCATTCTCGGCGGCACGCCACCGGATACCATCCCGCTGCTGCATGAACCGTCCCCACATCTCATTTATGATCATGCCATGCTGACACGGTACGGCATCAGCGAAAGCGACCTTCCGCCGGATTCGGTCATCATCAACCGCCCCCTTTCGTTTTATGAGCAGCACCGGGCCGCTTTGCTGCCGGCGATGACCGTCATGCTGGTCCTTTTCGGCATCATCCTGTTGCTCATGTATCTGCTCCGCGTGAAACAGCATTCGGAAGCCCTGCTCAGACAGGAAAAAGCTGTGCTGGCCCAAGCGAACGCCCTTGAACGCCGCAGCCAGCTCGAGCGGCGTATGGAGGCCATCGGCCGCATGGCGGGAGGGATCACCCATGACGTGAACAATATCCTCGGAGGAATCGCCGCTTGCGCCCAGCTTGCCCTGCCTGAAATTCCACGTGAAAACCCGGCCCACGAGGACGTTTTGCATATCCTTGATGCCACTGTTCGCGGCAAAGATCTCATGAAGCAGATACGCATGACCGACAGCACCAAAACGCTGGATGCCCGTTCTGAAACGCCGCTTGTGTCGAAACTGATACGGGAATGCGCGGAAACGCTTCAGCCGCAGCTTCCTCCCCACATTTCCCTCAACGTGCGCAACGCCTGTCCCGAAGCGCGTATCCGGGCCGTATCCGTTGAGGTGCACCAAGTCCTCCTCAACCTGTGCCTCAACGCCATCCAGGCAATGCCGGATGGAGGCGAACTCACAGTTTCCGCCGGGCTCTACGCCGTGGAGCGGCACCGTTTCGGAGACGAGCTTGCCGAGGGCAGCTATGTCCGCATAGACATTTCCGATACCGGAAAAGGCATCCCATCGGGGCTCATGGAATTCATTTTTGATCCCTTCTTTACTACAAAACAGGAAAACGGGGGCAGCGGCCTTGGGCTCGCGCAAGTCCACAGCCTCGTCCAGCGTAACCGGGGAGCGGTGCGCGTGACCAACCGTCCCTGCGGCGGGGCCCTCTTTTCCGTATTCTTGCCGCATGTTTTTCCCTCTCCCGAACAGGATGATGCTGGCAAAGCAACCGGCAAGCCCCTCTCCGAAACGGTATCGCCCGTCGATTCCATCACGCAGCCGGTTAACGGTTTCCCCACGGGCCACCCCCGCACCGCGCCGCCCGGCGGCACAGCCGGGGAAATCCTCGTTGTGGACGATGATCCGGGCATACTCTATCTTCTTGAAAAGCTGCTGAACCAAATGCGGCTTTCCGTCGTCACCGCCGCTGATGCGGAAACGGCGCTGTCCCTGTTCGAGAAGGGGATGCATCCGGCTCTCGTCATTACGGATCAAAAACTGCCGGGTATACAGGGCATTGCCTTTGCCCGCCTTGTGCGGAAACGTTTTCCCCGGATGCCGATCATTCTTTGCAGCAGCTGTTCGGCCATGCATGACGCGCAACCATGCCAGATGGGAGCTGACGAGGACATACAGCGGTTCGTGAAGCCATTTGATCCGCAACGGCTGAAAGAGGCCGTGGACCGCGCTCTGCAACCCAAGACAGGAAGATGAATATGGCGCGCATTTTAGTCATAGACGATGATGAAACGTTCTCCTACGTGCTCAAGCGTGCCTGTAGCCGCCAAGGCCATGAGGTGATGCTCTCCGCCTCGGCGTGCGAAGCGAAAGAAGCCAGTGCCGGCATGTTCGACATTGTTTTTTTGGACATCAGCCTGCCGGACGGCAACGGCTTGTCCCTCCTTCCCCTGCTCCTAGGCAGCGAAGGGCACCCTGAAGTCATCGTGATCACGGGACACGACAACCGTGACTGGCTGGAACAGGCACTTATGGCAGGGGCATGGGACTTCATCCGCAAGGACGACTCGCTCGACACCGTTTTCGCGGCTCTGGAGCAGGCGCTCCTTTATCATCAGAACCGCTGTGGTGCCCAGCTCTCCTCTTCCGGCCAGCGGACAACCCCCTTGAAGCGAAACAGGCTTGTCGGATCGGGTGCGGTCATCGGCCGTTGCCTGGAATCCGTGAGCCAGTGTGCCGACAGCGATGTCTGCGTTTTGCTCAGCGGGGAAACGGGGACGGGCAAGGAGGTTTTCGCGCGAACCATCCACGAAAACAGCGGCCGCCAAAACGGTCCCTTCATCGTCGTGGACTGTGCGGCCCTTCCCGAGAACCTTGCCGAAAGCCTGTTGTTCGGGCATGTGCGCGGCGCCTTCACCGGTGCGATTACACGTGAAAACGGCCTGATCCCCGAAGCAGACGGCGGGACGCTGTTCCTTGATGAAGTGGGGGAACTTCCCCTTTCGCTGCAAAAGGTCTTTCTGCGCGTACTTCAGGAAAAGCGCGTCCGTCCCGTGGGCTCCACGCAGGAACCCCCCTGCGATTTCCGCCTGATCGCAGCGACCAACAGAAATCTCGAACACATGGTGGAGGAAGAATCCTTCAGGCGGGACCTTTTCTACCGTCTTCAGACCGTCCACATTCCGTTGCCGCCCCTGCGTGAAAGACAGGAGGACATCCTGCCTCTGGCGCACCATTTTTGCGCCCACTTCTCCGAACTCTACGCCCTCCCCGCAAAGCAGCTTGCCACGGGGACGGCTACGGCGTTGCAGTTGTACGGCTGGCCGGGCAACGTGCGGGAACTGTGCGGAGCCATGGAGCGTTCGGTCCTCACCGCGGGGCGGGCTTCCGTCATTTTTCCCCAACACCTGCCCACAGGCATCCGCATCCATGCCGCAACGCAGCGCCTGACCGCGCTTTCCGTTCCAAAGGAAGAAAAGGGCTCCTCCGTTTCCGAAAGCGGCCTCCCCTCCTATGCCGAGTTCCGCGAACAGGTATGGCAAAAGGAAGAAGGGCGCTATCTGGCCCGGATACTCGATCAGACAGGGGGAAACATTTCGGAGGCGTGCGAGGTGACCGGGCTTTCACGTTCACGGCTCTACGCCTTGCTCAAACGCCACGGCCTCACGCGCTGATGTCCTGAAAAACAGGATTTCGGAGGTCCCGCCGTCTTCTTATCCGGGATTTCCGCATTCGCTCCGGTCGAGAAGAGACGGTAACATACTGCTATCATAAAGGGGATCTTTGGAATCCTTCTTGCTTTGCGCATGGCAAAAACCGGGCGTCATACCCCGGCAAGGAGGAAATGATGAACAGATCCCAAAAGTTTCTCGGTATCACGCTGATGGCCTCGCTGCTTTGCGGTTTCGCACCCATGCAAAGCGAGGCCAAAGAGTACAAAATCGGAGGGATGTACACTTACGACTATCACGACGGGCGCCATGCGGACTGGGGAGAGTACGAGCTCCACGCCGCCAAGATGGCGATTGAGGACATCAACGCCTCCGGTATGCTCGGCGGAAACACGCTCAACATGCCGCCCGAGCTTGTCATCGATTACCATTGCTGGCCGGAAGGCGCAGCCGAAAAAGCCCGGTCACTCCTGAAACAAAATGTCGTCGCCCTTACCGGCGTGGATTGCAGCGGCCCCGCCGTCCTCATTGCCAAGGAGGCCGAAAAATTCAAGACTCCCGTGGTGTCCGTCGGCGCCAACGCCGCAAGCCTGAGCTCCCCCGCCGAATTCCCCTACTACTACCGCAACGTGACTCCGAGCACCAAATATGAAGGCTACCTCCTTGAAGTGGCCAAGCATTATGACATCAAGGAAATCGCCCTGTTCCACACCACTGACGCATGGGGTTCCGGCGCTGCGGCGGTTATCCTGAACGAAGCCGCCAAGCTCGGCATTGAGGTGAAGGCCTCCTACGGCTATTCGCGGAATACGCCTGTCGAGGAAGTCCAAAAGAGGATGGCTGCGGTCAAGGAGTTGGGGATCAAAAGTATTTTTATCACCATGCCCACGCCTGATACGGTCATTGCCTTCCGCACGCTGACCAACCTCGGCATGAACCAGCCCGGCTACAGCCTCTTCGCCGCCGAGATGACCTCAGCCGACGAAAAGCCCGATGCCATCAACGGTGCCTTCGGCTATCTTGCGCCCATGACCAAGCTCGTGCCCAGCAAGGCGCTCGACGAATTCGCCGCCCGGTTTTCAAAAAAAATCGGCAAGAAGGTGGACATGAATTCCAAGGCGTTCTTCTACGGCGTGCTTTCCTATGATCACATGATGGCCCTCGGCCTCGCCATGAAAAATGTTCAAGATCAAAAGCTGGAAATGAATGGCGACACCCTTATGGCAAGCCTGCGCGCCTTGTCATTCGATGGCCTTTCCGGACGCCAGAATCTGGCCCCGGGTACAAACGACCGCGAGATCATGGCCGTGGAAATCATGAATTGCCAAGGCTACAAGGAAGACGGCAAAACCGTCCGCTTCGTTCCCGTGGGATTCGTTGATTCCGTTACCGGCAAGCTCACCATCGAAGAGGACAAAATCCTCTGGCCCGGCAAGACCAGTACTCCGCCCAATCGCTGATCAGACGCAATAGATTCTTGCAGAACAGCCGCCCGCAATACCGCAGGCGGCTGTTCTGGGAAATATGCTCCTCTCAACCACTTTCCGCTGCTCTAGAAAGAGCGCTCCCCAAAGAGCCTTCCAGAAGGCACGCCCGGCTTCCCTTCTCCCTGCCGCATTCGCGAATGTTTCCCGTACGGGACTGGAAAAAGGGCGGCAGGCTGCGAGCCATTTCAAAGGACGTGGGGCAAAGAGTTGTGGGGAGAGCGGAGAGAACGGAGGGCGGCATCGCCCCAAAACAGAAAAGGCCTTACAACTTTCGTTGTAAGGCCTTGAGCTTTCTGGCTCCCCGGGACGGACTTGAACCGCCAACCTAGTGATTAACAGTCACCCGCTCTGCCGATTGAGCCACCGGGGAATGAGGCACTCGTTGGTGCGAAAAGAGGTCTATCGAAATGCCCTCCTTCCGTCAAGCGTTTTCTCCGTTTTTTCTGAAAAAACTTTTTGACCCGCGGCACGTCCTTGACTGTACAGCACAATTGGACTACGGCTTTGCGGATACAAACTGTGCGATCAGGTCCACAGGGCGCCACGGCCGGAGGGGGGGTCCCGCCGCCGCGGGCGGGAGGGCAACGCGAGAACGGAGAAACGGTCCCGCTGTCTCTAACCCGTTGGAACATTGCACGGCTTTCTTGTAGCATCGGTCACGCGCCGCAGCAGGAAGCCTGTCCGCCAAAGCCCCGTTCTCGCCGCCGGATACGACCGCGTTTCTTGCCGTCCGGAAACGCGGAAAATTGTCACCGGTCGCCAATCGCTATTTTAATTGATGGAGAGATTCCCTTGAGCAGCCCGGAAACTACGCACCACAAGCCCGTCAAGCTTGCTACCAAATCAGCCCACGCATCCTATTTCATGCCCATGCTTCAAAGCCTCGCCGATAAAGACGAGCTCAACGAAGTCGTCAAAAACTGCGTGGTCAAATCCTGCGAACTCATGGATGCCGGGGTCCCTCTTCATCTCAATGGATTCGTGAAGACGCATGACGCCGGAGCCATCCGGGCCGAATACGAAGCCTGTTCCGCCACCGAACTCGAAGAACTGAACGAGTCGTTCACCTGTGCCGGACGCATCATCTCCCACCGTTCCTTCGGCAAGGTCGCGTTTTTCCATCTTATGGATCGCAGCGGCCGTATCCAGTGCTATGCGTCCAAAGACCTCATGGGTGAGGAAGCCTACAAAAATTTCAAGAAATTCGACATCGGCGACAACGTGAGCGTGCACGGGAAGCTTTTCCGCACAAAGACCGACGAGCTGACCCTTGCCTGTGATCAGGTCACCCTGCTCACCAAGTCGTTCCGGTCCCTGCCCGAAAAGCACAAGGGCCTCACCAACGTCGAAATCCGTTACCGCCAGCGGTATGTGGACCTCATCACCAATCCGAAGGTCCGCGACATTTTCCGCAAGCGCAGCAAAATCATCCGTACCTTCCGCGCCTTCCTTGAGGAACGCGGCTTTGTGGAAGTGGAAACCCCCATGCTCCACCCCGTGGCGGGCGGCGCGGCGGCGCGTCCGTTCATCACCCACCATAATGCGCTGGACATGGAACTGTACATGCGCATCGCGCCCGAACTGTACCTCAAGCGCCTCCTCGTGGGCGGTTTTGAAAAAGTTTTCGAGCTGAACCGCAACTTCCGCAATGAAGGCATCTCCATCCGTCACAACCCCGAATTCACCATGTGCGAATTCTACTGGGCCTATGCGACGTTTTATGATCTGATGGACCTGACCGAGGAACTGTTCTCCACCATTGCCACGGAAGTCTGCGGCAGCCCGATCATCACCTATCAGGGTACGGAACTCGACCTGACCCCGGGCAAGTGGCAGCGCCTCACCTTCCACGAATCGCTGGAAAAGATCGGCGGGCACTCCCCAGAATTCTACAACGACTTCGACAAGGTACTCGCCTACGTCCGCGAACGCGGGGAAAAGATCCTCAAGACGGACAAACTCGGCAAGCTGCAGGCCAAGCTTTTTGACCTCGACGTCGAGCCCAAGCTCGTCGCCCCCACGTTCATCTACCACTACCCCACGGAGATCTCTCCGCTGGCGCGCCGCAACAAGGATAACCCGGACATTACGGACCGTTTCGAGCTCTTCATCATGGGCCGCGAATACGGCAACGCGTTCTCGGAACTCAATGATCCCATCGACCAGCGTATGCGTTTTGAACAGCAGGTCCGCGAGAAGGCGGCCGGCGACGACGAAGCCTGCGCGATGGACGAAGATTACCTGCGCGCGCTGGAATACGGTATGCCCCCGGCCGCGGGCGAAGGTATCGGCATCGACCGGCTGGTCATGCTCCTGACCGACTCCCCGTCCATTCGTGAAGTGATCTTCTTCCCGCTGTTGAAGCAGGAATCCTAAACTCTATGCGTTTTGAACTCTTCGTAGCTTTGCGCTACCTCTTTGCTCGGCGCAAGCAGGCCTTCATTTATATCATTTCAGCCATGTCCGTGCTTGGCGTGGCCATAGGCGTCGCCGCGCTGGTCGTGGTTCTCGGCGTCTACAACGGGTTCACGACGGACATCCGGGATAAAATCCTCGGCGCGAACGCGCACATCATCGTTTCCGGTCCGCTGGCGGCGCTCACCGCGCCGCCTTCGGATGCGGACTTCGAAAAAATGCGCGGCGGCGAAGCCCCCGAACTCTCCGGCATGGCGGCTGTGCTCCGGCGCATCAACGCCACTCCCGGCGTCGTCGGCTCCACCCCCTTCCTCTACGCGGAAGGCATGTTGTCCTCCCCGAGAGGCGTCAAAGGCGTCGTCCTGCGGGGTATCGACCCCAAGACCGCGCCGGACGTCCTGACCATGCTGGACAACCTGAGCAGCGGCAACGCTTCCGTGGAGGGCGCGCCGCCCGGCGTGCTCATCGGCAAGGAACTGGCGCAGCGCCTCGGCCTGGTCGTGGGCAGCCGCGTCAACCTCCTTTCGCCTTCCGGACAAAAGACCACCGCCGGTTTCCAGCCCCGCATCCGTCCCTACAAGGTTGCGGGCATTTTCCAGACCGGCATGTTCGAATACGACTCGTCGCTTGGGTTCATCTCCCTTGCGGCGGCGCGTGATCTGCTGGGCCTGCCTTCCGATCAGGTTTCCGGCATCGAAGTCACCGTCAAGGACGTATACAAGGCCGATACCGTGGCCGCCGCCCTCCAAAAGGAGCTCGGCCCTCTGGCTTCCGTCCGGACATGGATGGACATGAACGCCAATCTCTTCGCCGCGTTGAAGCTTGAAAAAATCGGCATGTTCATCCTGCTGGCGATGGTCGTCCTCATCGGCTCCTTCTCCATCGTCACCACGCTGGTCATGCTGGTCATGGAAAAGACGCACGACATCGCCATCCTGATGTCCATGGGCGCGACCAAGGGGATGATCCGCCGGATCTTCATGCTTCAGGGTACGATCATCGGCGTGGTGGGCACCTTGCTCGGTTATGTGCTCGGCATAGGGCTGGCGCTCCTCCTCCAACGATACCAATTCATCAAACTTCCACCGGGGGTTTATACGCTGGATCACCTGCCCATCCTGCTCAATTGGGTTGATATCGTCGTGGTCGGCGTGTCCGCCATGACCTTATGTTTCCTTGCCACGATCTACCCGGCGCGGCAGGCTTCGAGCCTTGAACCCGCCGAAGCCCTGCGGTTCGAATGATGGAACAGACAGCGTACGCGACCGCGCCCCCGGTGCTCTACGAGCTTTCCGGCGTCGAGAAGTCCTGCGAGGGACCTGCGGAGCGCATCACCATTCTGAAAAATATGGACCTGACCGTCCGTGCTGGCGAATCCCTCGCCATCGTCGGAGCGTCGGGATCGGGCAAATCCACCCTCCTCCACCTGCTCGGCGCGCTGGACACGCCGACCGCGGGCAAGGTATTGTTCGAGGGCAAAAGCCTGCCGGACATGACGCCCGTGGAAAAAGCCCATTTCCGCAACAAAAAGCTTGGGTTCGTCTTCCAGTTCCACCACCTGCTGCCCGAGTTTTCCACCGAGGAAAATGTGGCCATGCAGGCGCTCATCGCCGGGATGAACCGGTCGAAGGCGCTGGGGCTGGCACGGCAGGCCCTCGAACGCGTCGGGCTTTCCGACAGGAAGGATCACAGGGTAACCACCCTTTCCGGCGGCGAGCGTCAGCGCGCCGCCATTGCGCGGGCCATCCTGCTGGAGCCCCGCGTGCTGCTGGCCGACGAGCCGACCGGCAACTTGGACCAGCGGACCGGCGATTCCGTCGCCGAATTGCTTCTGGAACTGAACCGCACACTCGGCATGACCCTCGTCATTGTCACCCATAACCGTGAAATGGCGGGAACCCTCGGGCGCTGCCTCGAATTACGATCTGGAGAACTGTATGAAGAGATGCGTACTCGCGCTGCTGGCGCTGGCGCTGTGTAACCTGTTGTTCCACGGTACGGCTCAGGCGGCGCCCAAACAGGCGGCCTCGGATGCTGTCCGTGTGGCTGTGCTCCCCTTCCAGATCAATGGAGGGGCGGATCTCAACTACCTGAACGACGAGCTGCCCAAGCTGTTTGAGCAGCGGCTGGCCCAAAAGGGATTCAAGGTCATTCCGGCAAAGGATACGTTGCGCCTGCTCAAGAACCAGCAGATCAGCCAGCTCAATCTGGCGACCGCGCGCTCCATCGCCAGGCAGGCCGGGGCGAACTACGCCGTGTACGGCAGCTTCAGCAAGACCGGCGACGCGTTCAGCATCGACGCCCGCATGGTGGATGCCGCTGGACAGCAGGGGGCGCAGCCCTATTTCGTCCAGAAGCAGAACATGATCGAACTGCTCCCCGCCGTCGACGAACTTGTCGACAAGATGGGTGGCGGCGCGGTCAAGGGCGACGCCATCACGGACATCCAGATCCGCGGCGTCAAGGTGCTCGACCCCGACGTGGTGTTGATGCGCCTGTCCACCCGCAAGGGTGATGTGGTTGATCCCTCCACGCTCAATGAAGAAATCAAGCGAATCTGGGATCTCGGCTACTTCAGCGACGTAAACGCCGACATCGAACAGGGCGGACAGGGCCGCGTGCTGGTGTTCACGGTCAAGGAAAAGCCCCGCATCGACGACGTGATCGTCAACGGTTCCGACGAAGTCAAAAAAGAAGACATTCTGGCGGCCATGAGCTCCAAGACGGGCTCCGTCCTCAACGACCGCCTGCTTGCCGAAGACATCCAGAAGGTCACCGAGCTGTACCGCAAGGAAGGCTTCTACCTCGCCGAAGTGAACTACCGCATCGAGCAGAAGGCCAACAGCGCCTCCGCCGTGCTGGTCTTCGACGTGAAGGAAGGCAAGAAGCTCTACATCAAGGAAATCAAGATCGAAGGGCTCCAAGGCATCAACGCCGGCGACCTCAAGAAGGAACTCGCGCTCCAAGAGCACGGCATCCTGTCATGGGTTACCGGAACGGGCGTGCTCCGCGAAGAATACCTTGAGCGTGACTCCGCCGCGATCACGGCCTACGCCATGAACCACGGCTACGTGGACATTCAGGTCGCCGCGCCGCAGGTGGACTACTCCGAAGACGGCATCACCGTCACATTCACCGTCAATGAAGGCAAACGCTACAAACTCGGCGAAATCGGCTTCAAAGGCGATCTCATCGACAGCGACGAGCGCCTGAAAGAAGTGATCAAGCTCGACGACTACAAAGATTCCAACGGGTATTTCTCCCTCACCGTCCTGCAGGACGACATCAAGGCCCTTACCGACTTCTACGGCAATTACGGCTACGCCTTCGCCGAAGTCGATGTGGATACCCCGAAGAACGATGAGGAAGGCATCATCAATGTCTTCTATGTGCCGCACAAGAAGCAGAAGGTGCATATCCGCCGCGTGGTCACACAGGGCAACACCCGTACCCGCGACAACGTCATCTTCCGTGAATTGCGCCTCGCCGACGGCGATCAGTTCGACGGCTCCAAGCTACGCCGTTCCAACGAGCGCCTGAACCGCCTCCGCTACTTTACGCAGGCCGACACCACCATCGTTCCCACGGACAAGGACGACGAGGTCGATCTCCGCGTCAACCTGAAAGAAGACCGCACCGGCGCCATCATGGGCGGCGTGGGCTACTCGACCTTCTACCAGTTCGGCGTGAGCGGCAGCATCCAGGAGCGCAACCTGTTCGGTCGCGGCTACTCGCTCGGCCTGCAGGGGTTCGTGTCCGGCAAGTCCTCGTATCTGGACCTGTCTTTCGTCAACCCGCGCATCTACGATACCGATTTCGGTTTCAGCAACAACAGCTACGCCATCTGGGAAGAATGGGATGACTTCAAGAAGAAGACCATCGGTAATACCATCCGCCTCTTCCATCCCATTGGCGAGTACACCTCGGTGTCCGTTGGTTACCGTCTCGACCGCTACACCCTGTTCGACATTCCCGACACGGCCTCCCGCGCCTACAAGGAATACGAGGGCAAAAACCTGTCGAGCGTCGTAAGCACCAGCATCACCTACGACTCCACCGACTCGCGCGAACGTCCCACGTCCGGTGTGGTGGGCCGCGTCTCTATGGAATACGGCGGCGGCGGTATCGGCGGTAACGACAACTTCTTCAAGCCTATCGGTGAATTGCAGTCGTTCCATACCCTGTTCCGCAACCCGAACCACATCTTCCATTGGCGTGGCCGCGTCGGTGGCGTGTTCGAAAACTCCGACAAGCCGGTACCCGTGTTCGACCGCTTCTTCATCGGCGGCATCGACTCCATCCGTGGTTACGACTCGGAAGACCTTGCCCCGCGCGATCCCAAGTACCATGATGAAATCGGCGGCGACCGCATGGGCTTCCTGAACTTCGAATACATCTGGACGTTCCATCCGGAAATGGGCATCGCCCTCGTGCCGTTCTTCGACATCGGCTACAACATCGACTCCAAGCAGACTTCCGATCCCTTCAGCGAACTGAAGAAGTCGGTCGGCCTCGAACTGCGCTGGCGTTCGCCTATGGGCGACCTGCGCTTCGCCTACGGCTTCCCGCTGGACAAGAACGTCAAGGGTGACCGCCCCGGCGGACGGTTCGAGTTCTCCATGGGTCAGTTCTTCTAAAAACAAGGGTGCGGGAAAGAAATACCTTTCCCGCACCCCTTCCGCTTTGCCCGCTTCTGTGCGGGCGGGCTTCTTTGACGCGGCACGGCCGCCCATCAGGACAGCTTCCCCTTCATGATCCTTATCGGTTCTCAGACTCCGCACAGATCATCCCCCGCCATCGGGCGTCTGTTCAGACCCCTTTTGGTCGCCTTTGCCCTCGCCCTGTTCGTGACCGCGTTTTCCGACGCGCACGCGGCTCCCTCCTTTGAACAGCAGTACGAGAAGGCCAAGCAGGATATGGAGTTCCTCAAGAGCGACTCCAAACGCGGCGGCTGGCGTGAGCCGTGGGAAAATCTCGCCCAGTCGTTTTTCGACCTCCACGAAAAATATCCCCGCTGGCGGAACCGCCCTGCGGCGC
>ENA-ORTG01002666-ORTG01002666.1-human-gut-metagenome-genome-assembly--contig:-NODE-2666-length-13831-cov-4.014010_pt1 | contig 13831 bp, 10 predicted proteins | sample MGYA00241906_ERZ509176 | MGnify/ENA primary metagenome ERZ509176 (study PRJEB26280, sample SAMEA2338811) | human gut metagenome | biome: human gut; feature: human-associated habitat; material: faeces...
ACCCACGACTTAAACTCCTGCCGGGTGCTTTCCCCGGCAGCAATCATTTTGCGGAGTGCTTGTTCGGTCATGGTTGGGACCTCCTTCCCTTGCTCATCTATTGGAATGAACAGTTGCCTGTATGTAGCTTAAAATATGGAATCCTTCTGTCATTCATCATCTTTTGAAAAGTTTATTAAAGTCGATTGCATAGCCAATGCTCTGTAATTCTTGTAAAACCTCAGTTTTCCAACTTTCCGAAACTGTGTAAACAACCCCTTGTAAATCGGACGGAAGTTCTATACCTTCATCTACTAACATTATAACTCTCTCCCGACCCAGTTTTCCCATAAAATAACCCGCTTCATATACGACATTCTGTCGTGCGCGCTGCTTCTCTACGGCTTCACTTTTTTCTTTTCCAATATCATCACCAGTAAACAGGCAAATTGCAGCACCCACATCACTATTTTCTTCAAACTTCTCAATGATCGTCTTGCCCTTATTAGCCTGTTCACTCAAGATAATTGCTTCAAGCCCTTGTTTTTCAAGAAGTCTCGCCACTTTTTCTTTAAGTGCTTCATCATGCCCATGAACAACAAATACTTTATTATTTTGATAGCTCGAATCCGGATGTACATCTTCCGACAGTTTCTCGTCTTTTTCTGACATTTCTTCTTTAATTTCTATCAGATAGTCTTTGAAAACGTCTTTTGTCTTTTTCAATCCGTTGCAACAAGTACTTATACGGATATAATCTGCACCGGGCACATACATAGTTGGTGAAAACAACGTATTGGAAAAATCCGTCACCTCGTAGCTGTTACGTCCGAAACGATTTACCAGAAATCGTTCAGCCCTTGAATGCCACGATTCAAATTCAGGAGATTCAGCCATAACATTGTTTGCAATCAATGTATCAATTTCATTATAGATCGCTTCTAATTTTTGATAATCAGTCATTTGAACATCCTCCTGATTTCTTTATCCAAAGCTTGTGCTCTTTCTGATTTCATCATATCACAGTGGTTTGTTTAAAATCAACTGCATATTTTCGCAAAAATTGTACTGGATTTTAAACAATCAGATGTGATATAATTAAATTTTATTCTTCAATCAGGAAAACCAGCAAATGCTCCCCATTATCATAAATACTGAATGTTCTCCTTATTCCATCACTCTAATCGTACTCTCAACAAACGCAATCTCATCTTCCGTCAGCTCATACTTCTTATACAGTTCTTCATCCGTCCAAGTTTTGCTGAAGTCCTGCATCGGAACAAACGGGAAAACAAGCTTTGACAAGTTGATTGATGTCAATGCAAGCAGAATCAACGCCCTGACAAATTTAGTTTTCAAATACAGCAACGTATTTTCGGCATGGCTGTAATCATCATACGCACCAATCACAAAATACGAATGTGTGCATACTTCGCCCGAGTTGATAATTCTCATAGACGATGTTAAAACCTTAAACATTCCGTCTTTTCCCGGCTCACCAGCGTGTTCGGCACCCGTTTTACTAATAAGGATTTTGTATTTATCCACACTATTAGTCCCTTTATTCACTTCGTCTCGATGGATGTAGGTCACCCCATCGCTCGCATAAAGAGCAAGGTCATCCGCACGGTCTTTTTCCATTTTGCCTCGATAGTTTGTTGGCAAGCCATAGGGCATAAGGGGGCTTACAATCTCGTCAAAACGAGATTCTTTTTTTGCTGCAATCTTATGCAGTATGGAAATTGCCTCATTGTACCGAACTAGAATTGGAAATTCGTCTAATGCGCGATTAGAGCTGTGCACGTCGCCGTTACGAATGCTGATAAAATTGCACATTCCATCATATTTACTATCCCAAAGGAAATAGCAAATACCTCCGCTAATACTAATTTGCGGAAAACACTCTTTTGCATTGGTATAGTCAACCAACTTCACGATTCGATGGTCATGCATCATATCATTTCGGAAGTCATCTAATCCCATGCCACCAGCAAACCATCGAGAAGGCATAATCATTGACAAATAATGTGGTTCAACCAACTTCGCGGTATTCACAAACAAATCGTAGATAGGAACAGCTTGTCTGCTGTCTCCACTTGTTTCCAGCTGATACGGCGGATTGCCCACAATGGCATCAAATTTCATGGGCTGTCCCTCCTTTCCCCATGTATCGGTTCGCTGCAGCTTCTTTGCCAGACGCTGCGGGTCGTTTTCCATCCGTTCCAGCAGGTGCGGAATGTAGGTGGTGTTGACCGTCCAATCCTGATAGCCCACCAGCGTCCGCCGGGTGATGCTTTCTGCCATCCGGGTCTTGCATAGAACAAAGATCTGCTGCTCCACGGTCTCCTGCCAGAGAGCCTGTGTCTGCTCCAGCGGCAGCTTGTCCTCCGGGCCGGGCAGTTTCATGGCGTACAGACTGTACGCCATATACAAGGGATACAGACCGGATTTGGAGTTCATTTCCAGAATCCGTGCCTCCGGGTTGAGGAAGATGTCCTCGGTGACCTGCCCCTGATCCACCAGACGGGGTTCCTCCAGAACCTCCTGCGGATCAAACTGCTCGTTGAGGAAGCAGTAGCCGCCCACCATGTTGCTCAGATGAAGGTTCACCACCCGCCACGGGGTCAGAACGGTTTCCTTGTCGGGGTTGCGGAAGTGGCTGAAGATCTCGGCAATGCGCTTCACACGCTCGGTGGGCGGTATTTTGTATCCTTCATTGCAATGATTTATTGAACAGCCTTACCGCTCGTACTATTATATATGCATATATTCCTTTATTCCGCTACTTCATTTTTTAACATTGCATCAAGTCCATCTTCTCGAACCATTTTATCTGCCACAGACATACACTCCATCGCGTGGATAAATTCATTTCCAGCGTCGATAATATTTTTTGCATAGTTCCAATCCGATGGAACTGGAATAAGCATTTCCTGTATATGCCGCGGTTGTAAATGTTGTTGAACAGAACCATATTCATCAAGCAACATTAACGATAATGCTGTAGAAGAAGTGAAATAGGCTACGAGATACGCTCTCAGATTAGGATCTTTCACTCGGACTCTTACAAGGTCATCACTTACTATATAGTTTTCTGCTAGATCTTTTGTTGCATATGTTACTTTTCCAATAGTTCCAGATCGTGAAATTAAAATATCACCCTCTTTCACTTTAAGCATTTCCATACACTGTTTTTGATGAAAATTTGCTTTACTCGGGTCGAGCCATTTTATGGTAAAGCGTCTCAGTTCCAAGGCTGCATTCGCCGTCAAGTACGGCACCAGTGTACTAGTTTCTGCTGGGTTGTCCACTTTTACTGTTGACGAGTTCCAACGAGGGCCGATATAAATCCGAATTCCTGCTTCTAATTGTCCCACTGTTGTTGTCGCCCAATTTTCTTTATTGTCAAACGCCAGAACATTGTCTAGTGCGGTATTAAGTTTTGGCGAATAATGCTGTGGATTTATATTAATATGGTCTTTGATCTGGCTCTTATTTATCGTAAAGATATATTCCGATTTTTTGTGCTCTCTTCCATTTTTAAAGTCAACAAATGCGTCAGCAATATCATTCAAGTCATGATTTAAAACGCCCGTGCTATTTCCATTGCCGTCAAGAACAAAAACAGAGTTCCCCTTTGAATCCTGTCCAATTCGTTGAGACATTGCCATAAAAATACTATAATCACCTTTTGGCGTTTTTCCAGCATCCGGCTTGTGCAAGATTAGAATGCATGTCCGAACTCCGGTATCCGGTTGAAAAGTATCTTTATGAAGAGTAATTACTCCCATAAGTTCACAGTGTCTAAAAATCCAGTTTCGGTATGCCTCATAACTAATATTGTCCAGAATTCCTTTGGGCAAGACTATCCCTATTCTTCCACCGGGTTTAAGCCAATCTATGCATCTTTCAAGGAAGAGCAACTCCGGAGCCTGATGCATAAGAATATCATTGTCTGCATGAGAAAAAACGAAATTCCCATTGTCATCTTTACGAAAGCTATGTCCAAATTCAAACTGCTTCAAGATGGATCTATCAGAAATCTGTGATTCGATCTTTTGTCCGGAAAATGGAGGGTTTGTAGCAATTACTGACGGTGCATTGCTTTTGCCCTTTATACATCTTGATACAATCCAAGGATCTAAGTTTTCATATAGATCAAGCGAATTTCCTCTTGTCATGCCTGACTGTCCATCACCCGTTAAAAGCATTGCGCATTTGGCAATTTTAACAAGCCTCGCCGCAATCTCAACAAGATAGACGCTATCTTTAATAATATTCAGCTGACGATCTCTTGCAGGAGAGTTCGGCGTAGTTCTTGAAATAACTTTTCTTCTCAAATAACGGAATATTCCAGTGGCAAAGCCGCCGCTCCCACCCGCAGGATCTAATGTGTGCTCCCCGATTTCAGGATCCAGTATCTTTACCATCATATCTATTACTAAGCGGTTTGTAAAGAACTGCCCTTGTTGTCTTTTTAGGTTTATGTGTGTAAACTGTTCATATGTTTCACCCATTAAATCCCAATCATCTGCATCATCATTTCGTGCGGCTAGGCTCCAATTTTTCAATACGCCTACAGCTTCTGCAATGCAATCATCACCCACCTGTATTTTTTCATATGGATCAAACACATCTGGAAATTGATTGGCATATTCTCTAAATAATTTCTGAATCTCTGTAGCCGCATGTTTTCTACCTTCAGCCGTTTGAAAGTCTCGCTCAGTTATCCAAAAACGGGGAAAATCACCTGGTGCAGTTTCATCCTGAATTTTTGCCAAAAGTATCCTAACCATGTCCATTGCAAGGTCAAAATCTTCGTTTTCCATACCTCGACCGTAAAGCTTATTATGACAGGCCGAAAGAAGAAACCTTACATTATGAGGCCTTGGCAGACTACTCTTACTAGGAATAGAATCGCCTCCACTCCAACCTTCTCTATAACGTGGCAGAGTAAGTATCTCATCTAAACCAATTTCACCTCCGTTTCGCTTCTTATAGACATACATTCCCTCTCCATTCGTCCAGACGCCGCCAATTGCAGAGGTGTTGTAGATATAAGATACTAATTGAGTATATCCCTCTGTTACCGTAGGCTTTTTGCACTCAACAACAAAAAGAATATTCCCCTGATCTCTTTCTAGACATGCTTTTTTATTCGCGTAAACAACAATATCTGCACGAATTTCAGCTTCATCAGTCGATAATAAAATTTTTGAACCTTGCTGAACCGGAACCTCTCTTGCAATATTTGCCTTTGGATAGCCATAGTCTGTCTGAAGAATCCCAATAAATCTTTGACGAACCCTTTCTTCTGGGGTATCTTTCAAACTTATTCCTGAGAGTGTGTCAATAATATCTCCCGTTTCATTAAAGTTTATTTCTTTTATCTCGTCCACTTTTACAGTACCTCCCATGTAATCCAATTGTCTAATAGTTTTCAATTTGCAAACAGGTTTTCCCGTACCAGCAGCAGGCTGTCGCCCTGATACTCAAAGCCGTACACACTTTGGAACGCCCGCTTCGTCCATGTGAACCATTCTTCTTCGGTGTCCGTGTTTTCGCCGATAACACGCAGCTTGCGGTCCAGCAGGCCAATTCGCTGGGAAATGGGAATGGTTTCACCTGTTACGGTGTCGTAGCGGCTTACCAGATAGGGAGCCTCACCGCAGGAGATTTCCAGCCGTTGTGCATCCACATATTTCTGCCATGTGTGCTGACGGTCGTCCGGGAAAGCGATTTTGTCAGCCGTTGCTTTCCACGACATCTCCTTCTGGATGTTGAAAACATCCTTCCTGCCAAACCACTGCTCATCCACCAGATTGTTCTGTGCGTTGCAGATCCAACTGGGGGTAAACACCTCTGCTTTGTCACGGGTGCGGTTGGTCTGATGCTCCAGTGCTTTTCCACTCTGGGCTGGATCAGACTGTCCTGTTCGCCTGTAACCAGTTCCGGCAGGATTTCTTTTTTGAAGCTGTATGGTTCGCCCAGTTCGGCGTAATCATCGGTTGCCCAGATGATGTTTTTCTTGGTGGTCTTGTCCTGAAGCAAAATCTCAAGGAGAGTGCGTTCATGGTCCAAAAGTTCCTGCTCCAACAGGTCAATTCCTGCAATGCTGAACATCCGCCGCCCTCCCTTCAATTTGTTGATGGTACTATAATAACACACCTTTCGGGGTTTGTGAATGTTTTACAAGAAAGCCGTCCATCCATGCCTGCTTTTTGCCGTTTCCTCTTGAAACCAAAATCGCATTCTGTTCAGCGATGCAATCGCGCAGCCTGCATCGGTACGGTGCAGTTCAAGGGTTTGGGTGTTCCCAACAAGTATTTTGCAAAGCAAAATAAGCAGATGTATATACGTCTGCATTGCTTGCGGGTGCTATGAAACCTCTCAACGTGCTTCACAAATTTGAAAATCATTTTGCAAATCAGACCGTCCGTTTTCAAGTTCAACTTGAAGCGGACGGTTATTTTTCTGCACAAAAATTTTCGAGTTTGCATCCGCAGCAAGCAGGGCGAGTTGGTACCAACTCACGATTTTTGAATCTGATTTTACAAATCCGACTTCAAAAACACTTGTTGGGCTTCGCCCAAACCCGATGTTCAGCACAAGAATGCGCTAGTTTCGCACCTTAACGACCGCTGAATAAGCAAATTTCTTGGAGAAAAATTTGTTTTTGGAAAATCGTCGTTGATACATTTAATATTGCGCAAAACCGGAACTATTACTTCCGGTTTTGAAGGTAAAAAGCGGAAGTAATGCTTCCTAAAAATTTCTGCTTCATTGTGATATGCTTTCTACAAGCCTTCATCGAACCTTGAAAATCGAATGACCGTCTGCATGGGATACCCGGCCATGACCCTGACAAGGAGAGCCGGAAAACGCCGCTGAAAGGGGGCAGGAAAGCCATGCAGAGAGAACGGCACCCCAAATTTGAGATCACGTTGATACGCAAAACCGGAACCAGTAGTTCCGATTTCACTTTTGAATTCACTTCAAAATCCTCAAAAACCGGAACTACCAGTTCCTAAAAATAAAATTGGCGACGTGATACACTAAGACCATAGAAACGCATTCTTCATTGCTTTCACACCAGTTCAGGCATTGAATGTCCGATTTTTTGTAGGATTTCAAATCAACTTTCGTAAAAACCGGACGTAATGTGTCCTAAAAATTTTTCTGTTGATGTGTTAATCTATTTTCAAATCCATCGTTGATCCTTGAAAACCGCATGACCGTCTGCATGGGATACCCGGCGATGACCCCCAAGTGGGAGAGCCGGAAGACGCCGCCGGAAGGGGGCAGGAAATCCATGCGGGGATAACGGCTGAACTACCAATAAATTTTTGAAAGGAGATTTTGCCTATGAGGAAAAACAAGTTTGAATTTATCATCGACTCCGAATTTCAATCTCAGATTCCTGCATTGACCGATGAAGAATTTCAGCAACTGGAAGAAAACATCCTTTCAGAAGGTAAAGTTCTGTCTCCCCTGATTGTCTGGGGCAACATTCTTGTTGATGGCCACAATCGCTATAAGATTCTCCAGCAGCACCCAGAAATCCCTTATACCACCCGCTCGATCTCCTGCACCTGCGAAACCCGTGAAGATGTTCTGGCATGGATCTGCAAGCATCAGCTGGGTCGTCGGAATCTGACACCCGAGCAGAAAAAGTTCCTGATTGGAAAGCAATATCATTCTGAAAAATCCACTCGTGGGGGAAATCATGGCAATCAGTACACACAGGTGGCAAACTGTCAAATTGACAATTTGCCATCGGTAGAAAACACGACCGAACGAATCGCCAAAGAAAACAATGTAAGCCCTTCTTTCGTAATTCGTGCCGAGCAGTTCATGAAAACCGTTGAGCTGATGGAAAAATACTGCCCCGGCATTCAGGAAGAAATCTTATCCGGCAAACTTAAGCTATCCCAGCGAGAGGCTACCATTATCCGTGGAACTCCCACAGAAGCATTGCCAACCGTGGTATCAACGTGGCGAGAGGAAAAGTTAAACGGTAAACCAGACGATAGTGCAGACACCTATGAAAATTCAGAATTGCTTTCCAAGGTCGCCGAAAACAATTTTTCTACTGCTGCCACATCGAAGATCCAAACGGCTGATCCGCTCTCGGAGAATCGACCTTTTATTTCATCGGGAAAGCGCAGCACCGAACTCCAGACCATTCGTGAGCTTAGTGAAAAAATGGAATCAGTTGATTATGTCGCCGATGCCGAAGGAATGTTTTGCGAAATCAAAAGTGCCTCTGATAGCTTTATTTTTCGCCTCGAACACTGCTTTGCTCTTTATCCCGACTTTCTGACAAATGTGGAGATTGAAGCAAAAGTTATTGCTGCTTTGCAAAAAGCAGAAAGCTATATTGTGCATCTGAAAGAACAGCATCGGCAGCATCTTCTGGAGACTGCCAACAGCCAGTAAAATGCTTTCCAAAAATTTGTTTGATGAAAAAACACTGGAGGTGAATTCTATTTCCGACTACCTGACTGTCACTACGCCCTTGCCACAATATCTACCCTATCCCCGCTTTCTGCTGGATACAGACCTGAGCCACACAGCAAAACTGCTCTACACCCTGCTGCTGGACCGGGCAACGCTTTCTCAAAAGAACAACTGGATGGACGCACAGGGTCGCATTTATGTAGTCTATCCGCTTTCCAAGCTGGCAAAAGATTTGAGATACAGCCTTTCCAGCATAACACGCGCATTTGCCGAATTGGAAAACGCACAGCTCGTGGAACGCGTCCGCAACGGCTTTTCCAAGCCCAGCCGCATTCTGCTCAAGGTTCCGTACACTACGCAAAATTGCGCTGTCACAGTATGCAAAAACGCCGAGCATGACTGTGCAGAAACGAGCAGTGTGATTGCGCAGAAATGCACACCTAACCAACGTAATAAGAACAGCCTGAAAGATAACCACCTGATAAAAGCAACAGCTGCTCATTTTACCTTTGGCGAATATCAGAACGTCTTTTTAACAGAGATGGAGTACAAGCGGCTTAAAGCCGATTCCTCCGGGCTGGACAGCCTGATCGACCAGCTTTCAGCTTATATCCAGTCCACAGGTAAAAAGTACGCCGACCATGCTACCACCCTGCGCATCTGGGCGAAACGGCAAAAAACAGAACGAAAATCGACACCGGGTATCCCGGACTACACATTCACGGAAGGAGAAAGCCTATAAAGACGATTGAGAAAATTTTAGAACATCTCTCATCCAGTATTCCCGAAAACACCGATGATTATTATGGCAAGGACGGTCTGCTTTATTGCGGAAAGTGTCATACCCAAAAAGAAGCATTCTTTGCAAAGGGCATTGCCCTGATGGGCAAAAACAAGCACCCCATTGAATGCAGCTGCCAGCGCATCGAGAGGACAAAGCAGGAAGCCCTTATCAAGCAGCAGAAGCACAGCGACCTTGTGCGGCGGCTGAAAGCAGAGGGATTTTCTGACCCGTCAATGCTGGACTGGACCTTTGAAAACGACAATGGCCGCAGCCCACAGATACACCACGCACACCGCTATGTAGAGCAATGGCAGACCATGTGCGCAGAGAACCTTGGACTGCTTCTCTGGGGTGGTGTAGGCACCGGCAAGAGTTTCCTTGCCGGGTGCATTGCAAACGCTCTGATGGAGCAGGAGGTGCCTGTGCGTATGACAAACTTTGTCCGAATCCTGAACGAGCTGAACGGTAGCCTTTCCGGGCGAAATGAGGTCGTGGACAAGCTCTGCCGCTATCCCCTGCTCATCATTGACGACTTCGGCGTGGAGCGTGGCACCGAGTACGCACTGGAACAGATCTACAACATCGTGGACAGCCGATACCGCAGCCGGAAGCCGCTGATCGTCACCACCAACCTGACGCTGGACGAGATACGGCACCCACAAGATACTGCTCATGCCCGCATCTATGACCGCCTGCTGGAAATGTGCATTCCGATTTCCTGCATTGGGGTCAGCTTCCGGAAAGAGAATGCACAGGAAAAGCTGGAACGGCTGAAAGCATTGATTGGATGAATCGGAAAGAAAGCTTGAAAAACTTGCTGGCACACAGCACAGCTACAAGGAAAGGAAAATGCCTATGAAAGATGTCCCGATTTGGGAAAAGAGCAATCTGACGCTGGAAGAAGCTACGGCTTACTCCGGCATTGGCATCAACAAACTGCGTGAAATTACGAATGAAGATAAATGCAAATTCGTCCTTTGGGTGGGAAACAAGCGTCTGATAAAACGTCGCCTGTTCGATTGCTTTGTCGAGCAAGCATATTCTATTTGAGAGGCTGCCAAAGGCTGCAAATGTGAAACCGTCCTTTTCTCATTCGCTGCGGGTGGAAATCGCATGGTTGATGTGTTATACTGACACTGACCTTATAGATGCGCTTTTCACAGAAAGGAGTTTCTAAATGTCTGAAAAGCGCAAGGATAGCAAGGGCCGTGTTTTGAAGGATGGCGAAAGCCAGAGAGCAAACGGCACCTACGACTATCGTTATACCGATATCCACAAGAAACGGCGTTGTATTTACGCTAAATCCCTGACAGAGCTGCGGAAAAAAGAGGAAGAACTGTGGCGCGATCTGGCAGACGGCATCGACTACGCCGCCGGAGAGATGACGGTGGCTGATCTGGTTGACCGCTATATGAACCTGAAACGTGGGTTGAAACCCAATTCACTTCGGTCGTACAACACAGCGGTCAAGCGGATTCATGCTGACCCTTTCGGGCAAAAAGCCATTAAAACGGTAAAATTGTCCGATGCGAAAGGCTGGTTCGTGTTTCTGCATGACAGCGGTTTCAAGCAAAACACCATAGGAATCCTGCAAAGCGTTGTCAGACCGGCGTTTGAGATGGCGGTAGAGGATGACATCATCCGCAAGAATCCATTTAAGTTCAAGCTGTCGGACGTTGTGCCGAAGGACGCTTATGTGCGCAATGCCCTGACCAGAGAACAGCAGGAGAAATATCTGCAATTCGTTCAAGACTATGGCGGCAACTATTATGATGATATCGTCATTCTTATGGGAACCGGCTTGCGTGTGAGTGAGTTGTATGGCCTGACACGAGCAGATATCGACTTTGAACGGCACTGTATCCATGTCCGGCGGCAGCTTTGCCGGACGGCTGAAAAGCCCTACTTTGTCACACCGCCGAAAACAAAAAGCGGTATCCGCAATGTTCCCATGACAGATACCGTTTGTGCAGCGTTGCGGCGTGTAGTAAAAGCCAGAGCGTCCACGAAAGTGGAAGCACTGGTGGATGGTTGCAGCGGATTTCTCTTTCTGGATAAGTCCGGGATGCCGAAGGTGGCAATGCACTTGGAAAACTATATGCGTGGCGTGCAGGGAAAGTTTGAGAAGGCGTACGGCAAACCTGTTCCGCGCATTACACCTCATGTGCTGCGACACACCTTCTGCACCAATGTTCAGCAGGCCGGGCTGGATGTAAAAAGCCTGCAATACCTGATGGGACACTCCAATGCCAGTGTGACGTTGGATGTCTACACGCACAGCAGCTTTGAATCGGTTGAAAGAGCCTTTGAACAGATCGCCGGCAACCTGTGATTTTCGACGCATGAAGCGGAATTGCTTACGCCGAAACTTACGCCAAAACTTACGCCAATCACCCGGTAAGTGGCGTAGATTTGCGTAGAAAAGCGTGGATCGTGCAAAAACGGAGAATCTGGAAAAATCGGCTTGTGGCCTTGATAATTCTACAAAAGTCTACGTTTCCCGATATTCGTGATTCGGCTCCAAAAGTGTGGTTTGGAAGGGCGGCATGTACTAAGCCGCAGCCTTTCCCAAAACGCGCATACTGTTTCAGTATCTGAGGCAGAGCTTCTTCGGAGGCTCTGCCTCTTTTGTGTACCGTCCCTCTTTTCTGCCCATACTACCGGGCAGGGAAGGGGGGCTTTTTATGTCGGGCCGGAGAGTGCTTGCGCTGTACGGGGCGCTGCTGCTGGGGTTTGCGGCGGTGGTCTGCAGGTTATACTGGCTCTGCTCGAACACGGAGTACGCCGTGCGGGCGGCGGCGCAGAGCGAAGCGGTCCTCCGCCTGCCTGCGGCGCGGGGAAACTTTTACGACTGCGGCGGTCTGCCGCTGACGGGCATCTCTCAGCGCTGGCTGGCCCTCTGCTTCCCGGGTGAGGGCAGCTACACGCGGCTCTACCCCTATGCGGACGCCGACGGACAGGCCAGGCTTTACCGGGAGCGGAATACTTCCCGACCCTTTCTGCTGGACGTGGTGCAGGATGTAAGCGGGCTGGGCGTGCGGTGCTATGCCGTTCCCCGGCGGTACGCCGCTGCCCCGCTGGCAGAACAGCTCATCGGCTACCTGGACAGCGAGGGCCACGGCGCAGCGGGCCTTGAGGCTGCGCTGGACGATGTTCTTTACACCGGCGAGCGGGATACACTGCACTGTGCGGTCACAGCGCAGGGACGGCTGCAGCGGGGCAGTGAGCCGATTTTAGAAAAAGCAGACTCTGCCCCGCAGGGTGTGAGGCTGACCCTCTCCCGCAGCATCCAGAGGGCCGCAGAAGGGGTGGCGGCGGAGAGCATGGCCACCGGGTGCATCCTTATTATAGATGTAAGCAGCGGCAAGGTGCGGGCCTGCGTGAGCCTGCCGGGTTTTGATGCGGCCAATGTGGGCGAGAGTCTGACTGCCCCGGACAGCCCGCTTCTGAACCGTGCTTTTTCGGCCTATGCGGTGGGCTCGGTGTTCAAACCGGTGCTGGCCGCAGCGGCGCTGGAAGCCGGAGAAGGGGACTTCATCCGGGAGTGTCCCGGCTACGACGCCCTGAACGGTCAGGTCTACCGCTGTGCCGGAAGCGTACCTCACGGCCTCGTGGGGCTGGACGGCGCTCTGGAAAAGAGCTGCAACGGCTACTTTATCGAGCTGGGGCGGAAATTGGGGCCGGAGCGTGTCCGGAAGATGGCGGCAGCGCTGGGCTTCGGGAAGGGACAGGACATTGCAGACGGCCTCCGGTCAGCTTCTGGCGTTCTGCCCGAAGCAGAGACACTCGAAAACGAGGGGCAGTTTGCCAACTTCTGCTTCGGACAGGGGGAGCTTCTGGCGACGCCTTTGCAGGTGGCCGGGATGATGAACACCATTGCGGCGGGAGGCGTCTACCACACCCCGCTTTTCGTGGAGTGTACCGTGGACGAGACGACGGGCGAAGAGCTCACGCCGCTGGCACATAGCTCGTCCCGGCGGGTGTTCGCGGAGCAGACGGCGGAAAAGCTGCAAAAGCTGCTGGCGGGCGTCGTGGCAGAGGGAACGGGCCAGCAGGCCGCCCCCTCCGAGGGGACTGCCGCCGGAAAGACCGGCACCGCCCAGACCGGCCAGTTCCGGGATGGCGAAGAGCTGAAAAACTACTGGTTCGCCGGTTTTTACCCGGCAGAAAAGCCCCGCTGGACCATCGTGGTGATGCAGGACGCCCAGACAGAGCCGGAAGTGTCCAGCGCAGCCATCTTTGCCCGCCTGTGCGACGCACTGAGCGCCGGGGCGTGAATGGTTTTGCTTTTCTGCTTGCTTTTTTGGCCGAGGTATGTTACTATATACTTGTATTTGTATGTTTGTTATCCAAATTTAACAATAAAAGGAGCGTTTTCATCCATGGCAGTCATTGAAATCGTCGGCGGCGTCATTCTGCTCGTCGTCTCGGTGGTCATCTTTGCCCTCACCCTGATGCAGCACACCCATGGTCAGGGTCTGGCTGGTGTCATCAACGGCAGCGCTTACGGCGCAAACAACGCCCGTCTGACCCCTGCGGACCAGATGCTGGCAAAGGTGACCCGCATCGCCGGTATCATCTTCTTTGTGGGGGCCATCCTGGCCTGCG
>ENA-ORTG01002667-ORTG01002667.1-human-gut-metagenome-genome-assembly--contig:-NODE-2667-length-13826-cov-4.951855_pt1 | contig 13826 bp, 13 predicted proteins | sample MGYA00241906_ERZ509176 | MGnify/ENA primary metagenome ERZ509176 (study PRJEB26280, sample SAMEA2338811) | human gut metagenome | biome: human gut; feature: human-associated habitat; material: faeces...
GGTGTGAAGCGGGGGAAAACTTGGAGATAACATCAAAAAGTTACCTATCGCTATAGCGTGGAAACTGGAAAGAAACACTGCCGGAGATTGCAGAGGAAATCAACATTGTAAACATTACCAGTGATTCCAGCAATCAAGGGCTGTTAGACCCGTATGTGATTATGAAAGATGTCAAGGACGCTGAAAGTCTTGCCATCGACATTCTGACGTTCCTTACAGGTATCAGCAGTCGTGATGGCGAAAAGTTTCCTGTCCTTAGAAAAGCTGTCCGCACGGTATCCCAGAATCAGAACCACGGGCTGTTGCAGGTCATTGAGGAACTGCGAAAAGAGGATACCGCCGTATCCCGTAACATTGCAGACCATATCGAAAGTTTTACGGACTATGATTTTGCACAGCTTTTGTTCTCGGACGGTTCAGTGGAAAATGCAATCAGTCTGGATAACCAGCTCAACATCATACAGGTTGCAGATTTGGTTCTGCCGGATAAGGATACTACCTTTGAGGAATACACAACCATTGAACTGTTGTCGGTATCCATCTTAATTGTTATCAGTACCTTTGCCCTTGACTTCATTCACAGTGACCGAAGCATTTTTAAGATTGTGGATTTGGACGAAGCATGGAGCTTTTTACAGGTAGCACAGGGCAAAACCCTCTCCATGAAGCTGGTTCGTGCCGGACGTGCCATGAACGCAGGCGTTTACTTTGTCACCCAGAACACGGACGATTTGCTGGATGAAAAGCTGAAAAACAATCTGGGCTTGAAGTTTGCGTTCCGCTCCACGGACATCAACGAAATCAAGAAGACCCTCGCCTTTTTCGGGGTGGATTCCGAAGATGAAAACAACCAGAAGCGGCTCCGTGACTTGGAAAACGGACAGTGCCTTATCAGTGATTTGTACGGGCGTGTGGGGGTAATACAGTTCCATCCTATCTTTGAAGACCTGTTCCATGCCTTTGACACCAGACCGCCTGTTAGAAAAGAGGTGGAATGATGGTGATACATAGAACTTCCAACCGACAGCAATTCACAGTTCCTTATCACACAAAAAAGGGCTTGTCTTGGAAAATGGCAGGAAAAGTGATTGGCAGGGTGCTTCTGGCACTCCTGCTCATCCTCCTGCTGCTTGCAGTCTTCGGCACAGCCGCCCACGCTGCCGGACTGGTGGATGATACGGTGGACGCTGCCAACGAATACAGCAAATACCCTCTGGACAACTACCAGCTTGATTTTTATGTGGACAGCGGATGGGACTGGCTCCCGTGGAACTGGCTGGACGGTATCGGAAAACAGGTGATGTACGGGCTGTATGCCATTACAAATTTTATCTGGACAATCAGCCTGTACCTTTCCAACGCCACGGGGTATCTGATTCAGGAAGCCTACTCGCTGGACTTCATTTCCTCTACGGCGGATTCTATCGGAAAAAATATGCAGACCCTTGCAGGCGTTACCACAGGCGGCTTGTCCTCGGAGGGATTTTATATCGGGTTCCTGCTGATTCTCATTCTGGTGGTGGGGATTTACGTTGCCTACACAGGGCTTATCAAACGGGAAACCACAAAAGCCATCCATGCTGTTGTCAATTTCGTGGTGGTGTTCGTGCTGTCCGCTGCCTTTATCGCCTATGCCCCTGATTATATCGGGAAAATCAATGAATTTTCCGCAGACATCAGCAATGCCAGCCTGACCCTTGGTACAAAGATTGTGCTGCCGAACTCGGAAAGTCAAGGAAAAGACAGCGTGGATTTGATACGGGACAGCCTGTTTTCCATTCAGGTCAAGCAGCCGTGGCTCCTGCTGCAATACGGCAACTCGGATGTGGAAAGCATTGGGTCTGACCGTGTGGAAAGCCTGCTATCAACCAGCCCAGACGAAAACAACGGGCAGGACAGGGAAGAAATCGTGGTGGAGGAAATCGAAGACAGGGAAAACACCAACCTTACCATCACAAAGACCATCAACCGCTTGGGAACCGTCTTCTTCCTATTTATCTTTAATATCGGTATCTCCATTTTTGTATTCCTGCTCACAGGGATAATGATTTTCTCACAGGTGCTTTTTATCATCTACGCCATGTTCCTGCCTGTGAGCTTCCTCCTCAGCATGGTTCCCTCTTTTGAGGGGATGTCAAAGCGTGCCATTACGAAACTGTTCAACACCATCCTTACCAGAGCCGGAATCACCCTGATTATCACGGTAGCGTTCAGTATTTCCACTATGCTCTACAACCTGTCTGGGGAATATCCGTTCTTCCTGACGGCGTTTTTGCAGATAGTGACCTTTGCCGGAATTTATTTCAAGCTGGGGGATTTGATGGGGATGTTCTCCTTACAGAGTGGGGATTCCCAAAGCATGGGGAGCCGTATCATGCGAAGACCCCGTATGCTCATGCACGCCCATATGCACCGTTTACAGCATAAGTTAGGACGTTCTGTGGCGGCTCTTGGGGCTGGAACGGCTGCATACCACGCAGGGAAACAGGCTGGCTCAGACCAGAGAACTGCTTCCCACTCCGGCTCTTCCAAACGGACACAGGCAGACCACAGCAGACCAGACGGGCAGGCAGCACCGGAAAAGGAATCCGCATGGAAACGGGCTGGCTCTGCGGTAGGTGCGGTGGCAGATACCAAAGATAAGATAGCCGATACTGCCGGACAGCTTCGGGAGCAGGCAAAGGATTTGCCTGTCAATGCAAAGTACGCCCTTTACCACGGGAAAACACAGGTATCAGAGGGAGTACGGGATTTTACTTCCAGCGTGACCCAGACCCGAACTGCCAGAACCGAACAGCGGAACGCACAGGCAGAAAGCCGCAGACAGACCATTGCAGAACGCAGGGCGGAACTGGAACAGGCAAAACAGCCGCAAATGACAGCTTCCGAATCCCCCAAAGGGGCGGCTCCTGTCCATGAACGCCCTGTTACTGCAAAGCAGACAGAAGATTTCCGAAATCGTGCAGATACCGCTCATACAGAAAAACCAGCCATGCAGCCAGCTTCCCCATCCATCAGGGAACGGGGACAGGTTCCTTATGGGGGAACTGTGGCAGAACGGTCTTCGGTTCCGGTGGTAAAGGCTGCTTCCATCCACCATGAACAGACACCGCCTGTAAGGGCAGAACGCCAGATAGTCCCTCCGGCTTCCCCAGACAAACCAGATGAAAGACAAAAGGTGGCTCCCACTGTTACACCGACTGCTCCCCGTCCGGCAAGACCTGTCCAAAATGATACGGCTCCTGTGATACCGGAAAGAAAACGGATTACCCCTGCGGTAAAAGAATCTAACTTTACCATCCGGCGTACCACCGCCAGAAAGGAGTGGACAAAAACGGTAACAGCGGCTTCCAAACAGAAGAAAGGGGAGAAACCATGAAGTTAAGACACCTTTTCTTCGCCTGTTCCGGCGTGTTTGTGATGATGTTCTCCCTGCTCCTTTTGGTGGTGATTGTCTTCTCGGATGAGGAAGACGGAGGAAGCGGCGGAAACCTTATCTATGGGGGCGTGAGCGTATCACAGGAAGTCCTCGCCCATAAGCCTATGCTGGAAAAGTATGCAAGGGAATATGGCATAGAGGAATACTTAAATGTGCTGCTCGCCATCATTCAGGTGGAATCTGGCGGCACGCTGGAAGACGTTATGCAGTCCTCGGAATCTCTGGGGCTTCCCCCAAACTCCCTTAGTACAGAGGAATCCATCAAGCAGGGCTGCAAATATTTTTCGGAATTGCTCGCAGCGGCAGAAACAAAGGGCTGTGATTTAAACAGTGTGATTCAGTCCTACAACTACGGCGGCGGTTTCCTAGACTATGTGGCAGGACGTGGAAAAAAATACACCTTTGAACTGGCAGAGAGCTTCGCAAGAGAAAAATCCAGCGGAAAGAAAGTCACCTACACCAACCCTGTTGCGGTAGAGAAAAACGGGGGCTGGCGGTATTCCTACGGAAATATGTTCTATGTCCTCTTGGTATCGCAATACCTGACCGTGGCACAGTTTGATGATGAAACGGTACAGGCTATCATGGAGGAAGCCTTAAAGTATGAGGGCTGGACGTATGTGTACGGGGGCGATTCCCCCTCCACTTCCTTTGACTGTTCTGGACTGGTGCAGTGGTGCTATGGCAAGGCAGGAATCGCCCTGCCACGGACAGCACAGGAACAGTACAATGTGACGCAGCATATCCCCCTGTCCGAAGCAAAAGCAGGGGATTTGGTCTTTTTCCACTCCACCTACAACGCCGGAACCTACATCACCCATGTGGGGCTGTATGTGGGAAATAACCGGATGTACCATGCCGGAAATCCCATTGGTTACGCAGACCTGACAGGCTCTTACTGGCAACAGCACCTTGCCGGAGCCGGACGAATCAAACAATAAGAAAGGATGAACCGATATGATTCAGATTAGAAAAGAGGAAAACCAGAAAAAGCAGAAAGAAAAGAAACTGAAAGTTTACAAAGTCAATACCCACAAAAAAACTGTGATTGCCCTGTGGGTGCTGCTGGCGGTGAGCTTCCTGTTTGCCGTCTATAAGAATTTCACGGCGATAGACATTCATACTGTCCATGAAACCAAAGTAATTGAGGAACAAATCCTCGACACTCACAAGATAGAGAATTTTGTGAAGAATTTCGCAGAAGTCTACTATTCATGGGAACAGTCCGCCGCTTCCATTGATAACCGGACAAATGCTTTAAAAGGGTATCTCACCGGAGAACTGCAAGCCCTGAATGTAGATACTGTCCGAAAGGACATCCCCGTATCGTCTGCCCTGACTGACTTCCAGATATGGGAAATCACAGAAGAAAAGGAGCAGCATTATCAAGTGACCTATACAGTGGAACAGCGTATCACAGAGGGAGAATCCGGTAAAACTGTCCGTTCCGCCTATCAGGTGACAGTCTATGTGGACGGCTCTGGAAACCTGACGATTATCCAGAACCCTACCATCACCAGCGTTCCCGTAAAATCCGGCTATACGCCAAAAGCGGTACAAAGTGACGGTACGGTGGATTCCATCACCACAGAGGAAATCAACGAATTTCTCACTACCTTTTTCAAGCTGTACCCTACGGCAACCGCAAAGGAGCTGACCTATTATGTGAATGAGGGCGTGCTGAAACCTGTGGGAAAAGAGTATATTTTCTCAGAACTGGTGAATCCAGTCTACAATCGAAGCGGAAATCAGGTGACAGCTTCCCTTGCAGTGAAATATCTGGATAACCAGACCATGACAACTCAGGTATCACAGTTTGACCTTGTGCTGGAAAAGAACGGGGAAAACTGGAAGATTGTGAAATGATTATATATTCCAATAGTAAACAGATGACTTTTTATCATCTGTTTACTATTGGATGTGAGATAAATTCTTGTTTTAATTCCTAAATCTTTCTATAATAAAATTAAATTATCAATCTAATTTCATATTCTTTTCATATAAATGCTGTACAGTAAAAATGGAGGTGAATATATGGCTAAAATATTGATTGTCGAAGATGATAAAAGAACAAATATGGCTATTTGTGAATATTTAAAACCAACCGGACATAACATTGTTTCTGCTTATGATGGTGAGGAAGCATTGCAATTATTTCATAGTACAACAATAGATTTAATTGTTTTAGATATTATGCTTCCACGATTAACCGGAATTGCTGTTTTACATGAAATAAGAAAAAGCAGTCTTATACCTGTACTTATGCTCACAGCGATTGAGGATGAATATACGCAATCACAAAGTTTTGATGAATTAGCAGATGATTATGTAACAAAACCTTTTTCTATGGTATTGCTTGGAAAAAGAATCACCGCTCTTTTACGCCGCTGTGGACAAATGCAGTCTATAGACACTATTACTTTCGGGGATGTTACTGTCAATTTTTCTGGATATACAGCCCATGATAAAAATGGAAGAATTGACATTACTCCAAAAGAAATAGAATTATTAAAACTTCTTATAGAACACAAAGGACTGGTTTTGACCCGTTCACAAATTCTTGACGAACTATGGGGATATGATTACCCTATTATCGACCGGACAATAGACACTTATATTAAAAATTTGAGAAAAAAATTACGTCTTAATTGTATTGTAACAGTAAAAGGAATCGGCTATAAGTATGAGGTGGTGGAATGAAACGATTAAAAATATTGCCTAAAATTTTTTTATATACATTCAGCATTATGGTATTTATTATAATTGCAGCTCATCTGATTTTATATTTACTTGCCCCACGAATTGCTATAGATTACACTCCATCAGTAATATCAAATCAAAGTGAATATGTATTAGATGGCAGTATCGACCCTTTGCAGTTTGTATCACAGGCAATTTGGCAGGCGTTACCATTTTCTGTTTTTTGTTGTATTATTCTTTGTGCAATATGTTCCTATTTTTTTTCAAAAAGTATTACAACACCAATTCGGAAAATTTCAAGTGTGACAAAACAAATGTCTAAAATGGATAAATCTGCTGTTTGTATAGTATCTTCTCAAGATGAAGTGAGAGAATTGGCTGATAATATCAATCAATTATATTATCGTCTATTTACAACTATTAAAAATCTTGAAGCAGAAAAGGAAAAGGTTAAAGAAAGTGAACAGGCAAAAATTGATTTTTTAAGAGCAGCGTCACATGAATTAAAAACCCCAGTAACCGCTTTAAATGCAACCTTGGAAAACATGATTTTAGGAGTGGGAAGTTATTGTGATTATTCCACATATCTTCCTGAATGTAAGGATATAGTAGAACAGCTTGCAACCATGATTCATGAAATTTTAGAAACTTCCAAAATAAATATGGAAACTACTCAGGAAGATTCTACGAAATGTAATTTATCAGACTTAATTTTGAATGTATGTGAACCATATAAACTGATTGCTGCGACTCATGGTATCAATTTAAAGTTAGATATTCCTCAAGAATACAGGATAATGATTCCACAAAAGCAATTTAGTCGGGCATTTTCTAATATTATTGCAAATGCTGTCACCTATACTCCAAATGAGGGGAGTGTTTTTGTCTGTTTAAAAGAACATACTTTAACGGTAGAAAATGAATGTATTCCGATTGATAAACAACAATTAGCACATATATTTGAACCATTTTACCGTCCTGATTTTTCTCGCAATAGTGATAGCGGTGGAAATGGATTAGGACTTTACATTGTCTCAACTATTTTTTCATCACTTCATATTTCATATGAATTTTTACCAACAGAATCACAAAAAGGGATGTGTTTCTCTATCCTCCTGCCAAAAGCTCTCTAATTTCAGAGGGCTTTTTTTCGCCCTAAATTCTATATTCATTTCATATGCATTCCATATTGAACATTTATGATATTCCTGTATTCAAAATAAAAAATCAGGAGGTATAAAAAATCATGAACTTTATGAAGAGAGCATTTCTATATGTTTCACGCAAAAGAGGAAAGAGTATTTTGCTTTTTTTCATCCTTTTAATTCTGTCAACTTTTGTTCTAACGGGACTAAGTATTGGAAGTGCGTCAAAACAAGCTCAAAAAAATTTAAGACAAAATATCGGCGGTTCTTTCAATATTGATGTCAATTATTCAGATTCAAATCCATATTATCACGAAGAAGAAAGTGAGAATGAAGATGGGTCTTCCGACCTTTTAATGTACTCGACTGAACAGGTGACATCAAAAATGGTAGAAAACATTCGGAATATTTCCGGTGTTAAATTCTGTGATGCAACAACGGAAAGTCTGATAAATTTTGATAAACTTTTACCATTTGCCGGAACTGTTCCATTAGATGAAAGTCTTTCTCATTGTGTAAAAAGCATTGGTGTATGGCGTTCAGAAGAACAAAATTTCTTTACTTCTGGAAAAATCCAACTAATAGAAGGCAGGCATATTTTAGACAATGACATACACAAAGTTATTCTGTGTAAAGACTTAGCAGAAAAAAACAACTTAAATTTAGGTGATTCCTTAATTGTAACAAATGAGAACGGAAAGCAGCTATCTTTTGAAATTATTGGATTGTTTCATGCACAAAAACTTGAAAAAGTTGGAGAATCAATCCCAACATATGATAAGATACAAAACTTAATTTTTACAGATATAGAATCTATTGTCGAACTTGAAAATAGTGTTGCAGTGCAAGGGTTTGATACAGTAAAAGTTACCGTAAATGACCCTAAAGATATTGAAAAAATTATAGAGCAAGTAAAACATTTCCCTGATTATGAAGAAAATGTTTATAACATTTATGCTAATGATGAGGTTTACAAAAACACAGCAATTTCTTTAGAGAATTTAGATAAGTTAGTTATCGGCTTATTACTTGTAATCATTATCGCAAGCGTTATTGTTCTTTCACTTATTCTCACACTTTGGGGAAAAGAGAGAATACATGAAACAGGCGTTTTGCTCTCCATTGGAATAAAAAAATCCAGCATATTAGGACAATACCTTATTGAAGTTTTAATGATAGCAATTTTAGCTTTTACCTTATCTTTTGTTACAAGCAATATGATTTCTGGAAATATCGCAAATACCCTTTTGCAACAAAATACAAAAAATGAAAAACAGCAGCTTTCAACACAAGAAGACCATACAGAAATGAAAAGTCTGGATTTTAGCGTTTCAGAAGATTCAGAATCCGCTACTCCTGATATTAAGGTAGAAATTACTTTGCCCGATATATTGCAATTATACACAATCGGTTTTTCTATCATTTTTATTTCAGTAACTATATCTTCGATTAGTGTTATGCGTTTAAAACCACGGGAAATTTTAGCCCGTATGAGTTAAGGAGGAACAAATGTCAATTTTTAAGTGTAATCATGTATCATACTCTTATGATAAAAATACAAACGTGCTGAAAGATATTACCTTTTCATTTGAACTAGGAAAAGTATATGCGATTTTAGGTTCATCTGGTTCCGGAAAAACAACATTACTTTCACTACTAGGGGGACTTGATATACCAACTACCGGAACTATTTTATACGAAAATGAAGATATTAAAAAAATAGGATTGGAATCTCATAGACAAAATCATGTTTCTCTTATATTTCAAAATTATAATTTGATTGATTATATGACGCCGATTGAAAATGCAACTTTGGCAACAAAGAAAGATGTTGATGTGGTTCCTCTTTTAAAACGTCTGGGACTTTCTGATAAAGAACTAAAACGAACAATTTTAAAATTGTCTGGTGGGCAACAACAACGTGTAGCAATCGCACGTTCCTTAGCTACTGATGTCCCTATTATACTGGCAGATGAGCCTACAGGAAATCTTGATGAAATAACTGCCGCTGAAATCACACAAATATTACAGGAAACTGCCCACAAATTGAATAAATGTGTCATTATTGTTACTCATTCTAAAGATGTTGCTCAAAAAGCTGATGCTGTGTTAGAACTCAAACAAGGAATATTAAGGCAGGTGAAAAAATGAAAAAATTGATTATACTAATAATTTGTTTATTACTTTCTACTTTTGTGTTTAGTGGATGTGTAAACAGAACAGAAGAAAGTGAATCTGAAAAAGTTTCTTACGATTACGAAATTTCGGGGCAGGAGGATATGTCAAATATAGAAATTGTGCCAGAAAATGAAAAGTAAGCCAACGGAAGAATTATTCTTCCATTCGCTTATATTTCATAATACCATCCGCAACGCTTTCCATGATAACAAGGTCTGCGTCTGTAAAATTGTCAATTTTGCTTTCAAGCTGTCTTCGTCTGCTGCTTTTTACCAGACTATCAGAGGATAAAAAGAACTCATCCACTGATACATTCAGCAGAGATACAAGGTCGTAAAGCACCTGTAAACTTGGGTGCTGCCCTTTATTCTCAATATTGGTTAAATAGCGTGGGTCAATTTCAATCATTGCTCCCACCTGTTCACGGGTCAATCCCTGTTTTTTACGGGCTTCTTTTATGGCAAGCCCAAACGCCCTGAAATCATATTTATCTTCTTTTTTACGCATAATACACCACCTCTATACATTTTACTGTTCCTGTTATAATAGTGACAGGTATAGAAAAACGTATTATACAGTTGTACAGTTCCTATTATGCGTACCAAAGATAAAACTATGCTGCTGAAACGGAAATAAAAAAAACCGTTATTTGGCAGCATACTTTCCCTGCGTCAAAAATTACATCATCATTTCCAGACGACGGTTTAACAAAAGCCGCCGTCTTTTTTGCCTGAAATGCAGATGATTTTTAAAGTCCACTACTTGATACAGAAAGCGGCTTACAGGAGGAAGCCGCTATGCAAAATATTTTCTTAAATATATCTACATTCGGTAAGCCGTTAAAAAAAGCCATCCGCCTACACTAGAAAAGTCTGACCCTCAATGTGGTTTTTCAGAATACATAGAAAGAACTATCGAAGCACACAAGCAGAAATATCGTCTGTTTGCGTGCTTTTTTAGTTGGAAGAAAAAGTTTTTAAATTTTTCTTCTCAAAACGCAACTGAACCCCCTGTCCTGTCGGGACTAAGAGCGAAAAGGGGGAAAGAAGCAGAAATTCCTATCAACTCGCTCCCTTTCAAGGCTGGAAAGGGGGTGAGCAATGATGAAGCCATCTGAATTTCAGACAACCATAGAGAACCAGTTTGATTACATCTGTAAAGTCGCTATGGAGGATGAACGCAAAGACTATCTTAAAGCGTTGTACAGACAGTGTAAAAGGGAAACACTGTTCTGTGATATGGACGATTATACCGTTAATCTGTTTTCTTCCGAAGACACCTATCCATCCCACTTCCATACTTTTGAAATGGATGGATTTACTGTCCGTATTGAAAACAGCCTGTTAGCAGAAGCATTAGAAAATCTGGATGGAAAGAAACGTGATGTTATCCTGAGATATTATTTTCTTGGATTTGACGATACGGAAATTTCAAAAATTCTGGAAGTCAACCGTTCTACCATCCAGAGAAGAAGACACGCCGGACTGGAATTTATCAAAAAATTTATGGAGGACGAAGCATGACAGCAAAGCACCCTATGATTCCGTTTCCTGTGATTGTAAGGGCTGCGGACGGCGATATTGAAGCAATCAACCAGATTGTACGCCATTACAGCGGTTTTATTGCCAGCCGTTCCATGCGTCCCATGAAAGACGAATATGGGAATACCCACATGGTTGTAGATGAAACCCTACGCCGCCGGATGGAAACACGTCTGATTGCAAAGATTTTATCTTTTGAAATCAGGGAACCAAACTAAAAATAATGCTCGCCTGTGGAAGCGTGGACAAGCCCATGCTTCCCAGACAGGGCTTGCCAGTCTATTAAAGTGCATTATCACCAGTGCATTTTAACAGGCTGACAAAGCCGGATTGTTCCTTGAAAAAGAAAGCGTCTAATCAACGCAGCATAAAGCAGCCGAATACGTTTCGATAGAAAGAGAGCCGTTGGGCTGGCACGCCGTGACCCACCAAAGGAGGGATGAAACCGGATAGCGATTCCTGCCAGCGTTCCATAAGCAGCTTACCGCAAAAGCTGCCGCCATGACCTTTCTATTGTGATAATGATACTTCCGTACAGCCTTAGTCCGTGTGATGATGTAGCACCGCTGGCAAAGGGTACGGCTGGATGAGAACCATGCAGGGGGGAGATTCCCATGAGCTTTAGCGAAAGGGCTATAATTCAGGAAGATAGAAAAAGGAAGCGTCACAAACGACAAAATGAAGGGAGGTTGAAGTCGTGACGAAGAAAGAACCTATCAAGATTACTGCCCTGTATGAAAGACTGTCCAGAGATGATGAACAGGTTGGCGAATCTAACAGCATACAGAATCAAGACGGAATTTGTCAAGGGGTTTCTCTGCAAAGGTTACAAATTGTTCAATCAGATATTCAAAAATGATTAGGGCAGTTTTCCTCGTAAAACTGCCCTAATTATTTTTTGAAGTTTATATTATAGAGTTTTTCATCGACTTCACATATTCTCCCACATACTTCGGTGCGTCCTTGCCGTGTTTGTCAAGTAGCTTGATAATTGCCGAACCAACGATGGCACCGTCAGAAATCTCCGCCATTTTCTTTGCCTGCTCAGGTGTTGAAATGCCGAACCCGATCGCACAAGGCACATCGGTATTTTCTCTAACCACCTTGACAATAGCTCCAAGGTCTGTCTTAATTTCGCTTCTTGTACCCGTCACACCAAGGCTGGAAACAATATAGACGAAGCCCTCCGCTTCCTTTGCAATCATAGCAATACGGTTTTCTGAGGTTGGTGCAATCAGGGAAATCAGATCAACTCCATATTGCTTGCACAGCGGCTGAAATTCTTCCTTTTCTTCAAACGGAAGATCGGGCAGAATCAGTCCATCTATTCCAATCTCACGACAGGTTGATATAAATTTTTCTGCACTGTAGGAGAACACAACATTTGCGTAGGTCATAAAAACCATAGGGATTTTCACATCACGGCGAAGTTCTTTCACAAAGGCAAATATCTTATCGGTTGTAACACCACCGGTCAATGCTCTTAGGTTTGCTCCCTGAATCACGGGTCCCTCTGCGGTAGGGTCAGAGAACGGAATGCCAAGTTCAATAAGGTCTGCACCGTTTTCTACAGCGGCACGTACTGCTTTAGCAGTAGTTTCCAAATCGGGGTCTCCGCAGGTGATAAAGGCGATAAACGCCTTTCCGTTTTCAAATGCTTTATGAATATTACTCATGGATATCCTCCCCTCTGTAACGGGCAATAGCGGCACAGTCCTTGTCGCCTCTGCCGGATATGGTGATGACGATGATTTTGTCTTTTTCCATTGTCGGTGCGATCTTCATTGCGTGTGCAACAGCGTGAGCTGATTCAATAGCAGGAATAATTCCCTCAGTCTTTGCCAGATATTCAAAGGCATTTACTGCTTCGTCATCCGTGACAGGTACATATTCCGCTCTGCCAATATCGTGCAGATGAGCATGTTCAGGACCAACGCCGGGGTAATCCAGTCCTGCGGAAATAGAGTAAACAGGAGCGATCTGTCCGTCCTTATCCTGACAGAAATATGACTTCATTCCGTGGAAAATTCCGACTCTGCCCGTGGCAATGGTTGCTGCTGTTTCAAAGGTGTCAACACCTCTGCCTGCCGCCTCGCATCCGATCAGTTTTACATCTTCATCTTCGATGAAATGATAGAAGCTGCCAATAGCATTGGAACCACCACCCACACAGGCAACCACAGCATCGGGCAGCCTGCCTTCGTTTACAAGCATCTGTTCCTTGATTTCTTTGGAGATAACTGCCTGAAAATCACGGACAATGGTCGGGAACGGATGCGGTCCCATAACAGAACCGAGACAATAATGTGTATCACTGATACGGGAAGTCCATTCACGCATAGCCTCGGATACAGCATCTTTGAGGGTAGCTGTGCCTGTTTTGACGGGAATAACTTCAGCACCAAGCAATCTCATACGGTACACATTCAGCGCCTGACGAATGGTATCTTCTTCTCCCATAAAGACAACACATTCCATGCCCATCAGAGCAGCGGCAGTTGCCGTGGCGACACCATGCTGTCCGGCTCCTGTTTCAGCAATCAATCGAGTTTTGCCCATCTTCTTTGCAAGAAGCGCCTGACCAAGTACGTTGTTGATTTTATGCGCTCCTGTGTGATTGAGATCTTCCCGTTTCAGATAAATTTTCGCCCCGCCAAGATCTTCTGTCATACGTGCTGCATAGTATAAAAGAGACGGTCTGCCTGCATATTCATTTAATAATGTATTCAGTTCGTCATTAAATTCTTTGTCATTTTTATAGTAGTTGTACGCCTTTTCCAATTCGATCACTGCATTCATCAGTGTCTCCGGAATGTACTGTCC
>ENA-ORTG01002669-ORTG01002669.1-human-gut-metagenome-genome-assembly--contig:-NODE-2669-length-13812-cov-3.023261_pt1 | contig 13812 bp, 9 predicted proteins | sample MGYA00241906_ERZ509176 | MGnify/ENA primary metagenome ERZ509176 (study PRJEB26280, sample SAMEA2338811) | human gut metagenome | biome: human gut; feature: human-associated habitat; material: faeces...
CGGATCAAAGAGAACAGAGATCCTTGACAAATGGAGCACTCTGATGGGAGATAAAGGTGAAGAATAGAAAACCTAGAGAAAAACGGGCATCATTTTATGATGCCCATTTTTATAATATTTTAGATTATTTTATATTAGCAGTGCTGGTAGCAGGTGTGTTGATCTTTATTCTGTATCCGCTTCTTTGCATGATCAGACAGAGTTTTGTGGGAGAAGAGGGATTTTCGACAGAAGTTTACAAGAGCATCTTCAGCGCCAATCTGCAGCTTGTAAAAAACAGTGTTTTTGTAGGTGTTTTATCCGCATTCTTTTCAACAATTCTGGGGCTGCTTGTATCAATCTGTGTATGGACAGCAGGGAAGAAACTGGGCAAATTTCTGGAAGCGATTTTGCTGATCAGCATGGTTTCGCCGCCGTTTATTGCTTCGCTCGCTTATATCCAGCTTTTCGGAAGAAACGGTCTGATCACAAAAGGAGTGTTCGGACTTTCGCTGAACCCGTATGGATGGCTTGGTGTTGTTGTAATGCAGACGTTATTCTTTTCTTCATTAAATGCACTGATGATTATCGGAATGCTGAGGAAAATGGATATGTCGCTCGTAAGGGCATCTTTTGACCTTGGAGCATCCTCCGGGTATACATTGTGGAGAATTGTTGTACCACTGTTAAAACCGGTACTACTCAGCTGCTTTTTGCTTTCGTTTATTCGGTCGATCGCTGATTTTGGAACGCCTGTTGTGATAGGTGGACGTTTTGAAACAGTTTCGACGGAAATTTATATGCAGGTAATCGGATATTCCAGACTGGATAAGAGTGCGGCACTTAATGTACTGCTTCTGATCCCGACGATTCTTGTTTTTATCCTGTACCGCTATCTAATGCAGAAAAATGAAAAAGTCATCAGCGGAAACAGTAATAAGACGGTAGAAGCGGGAGATACATTCCGGGTTCGTGGGCTGTCAGCAGTGATTGTATGGCTGGGCGCAGGTATCTTTTTTGTAATGATGGCGCTTGAATACGGATCCATTTTTCTAAACAGTTTCAGTAGAAATTTACGTGGGAAAATCACATTTACAACGATGTATCTGGACGCACTTCTGGAACGGAATATGGATACATTTATCCGAAGTGTGGAATATGCGCTTATTGTAGCAATAGTCGGCAGTCTGATCGGTATTTTACTTTCGTATTATATTGAAAGACGAAAGATAAAATTTGGCGGAGTACTGGACTTTATTATTACACTTCCGTATATGCTTCCAGGAAGTTGTTTTGGAATCGGATATATTCTGGCATTTAATCATGAACCGTTAAAACTTACCGGAACAGCGGTCATTGTTATCTTGAATATGATCTATAAACAGATGTCAATTACAACGAAGGCTTCGGCATCCTCCCTTTTGCAGATCAGTACAGAGCTTGATGCAGCAGCGCGGGATCTTGGAGCGAATAAATTTCTGGTAATGAAAGATGTCATTCTTCCGAATGTAAAGCAGGCATTTGCAACGGGATTTATCAATAATTTTACAAGTGCGATGGTTACAGCAGGAGCAGTTATTTTCCTGGTGACACCGGGACAGAAGATTGCAGTATTTACATTATTTGATTGCATTAACACAGGTCGGTATGGAGAAGCATCTATGATTGCGACATTTATTATTGTGATCACAATTTCAGTAAATGTGCTGTTTTCGATAATTGTTGCATGGAAAGGGAAAAAGAAACGTGTATTTAGAACTGAAAAACATAAGTAAAAGTTTTGGTGAAAAAGAAGTAGTAAAAGATTTATCACTCTCCCTTCCGAAGGGAGAACTGTTGTGTCTTCTGGGAGCATCCGGCTGTGGAAAAACGACAACACTCAAAATGATAAGTGGATTTTTAAAAACAGATAAAGGGCAAATCCTGGTTGATGGCCAGGATATCACCACACTGGCTCCGGAGAAGCGTCCGGTATCAACTGTTTTTCAGTCTTATGCATTATTTCCACATATGAGTGTTCTGGAAAATGTGATCTATGGTCTGAAGTTCCGTGGCATCCGAAAAAAAGAAGCCAGAGAAATGGGTATGGAATATCTGAAAATCGTAGATATGGAAGAATATGCCGGGGCATCGATCGGGGAAATTTCCGGAGGACAGCAGCAGAGAGTAGCACTGGTCAGATCTCTGATCACAAAACCGAAGGTGCTTCTTCTGGATGAACCGCTTAGTAATCTGGATGCGAAACTCCGGGTAAAAATGAGAGAAGAAATCCGTGAAATCCAGAAGAAATATGAAATTACAATGGTTTTTGTAACGCATGACCAGGAAGAGGCAATGGTACTTGGAGATCAGATCGCTATTATGGATCAGGGAAAGTTGGTTCAGATTGGAAAGCCGGAAGAAGTGTATCTGCATCCACAGAATGATTTTGCAAGAGATTTCCTTGGAATATCCAACCGTTTTACTGATATCCATGGAAATACAATATGCTGCAGACCGGAGGAACTGGAATTTGCAGCAGAAGGTTCTGTGAAAGGAATTGTAAGACAGGAAGAATTTCTTGGGTTTTACAGACAGTATTATGTTGAAACAATGAATCATGAACATATTATTGTACGGACAGACAGAAATATAAAAGTAGAAGAAGGCAAAGAAGTGCAACTTCGGGTGAAATAAAAAAGACACTGTGCAAGGTGACAATATCAGTTTGATATGCTACCCTGCATAGTGCCTTTTTTATTTTGAGGAATGACCGGTCAGACGTGCATCATCCCTGACATCACACAACCTCCTGCAGCACCTGCATTTTTCAGTTCGTGCAGTTGTGCTTCATCAATTTTGATTCCGCCAATGCCATAAACCGGAATCTGCACAGCTTGACATACATTCTGCAGAAATGGAAGTCCCCGTGGCGGGAGCCCTTTCTTGCAGTCGGTAACATAAATATGCCCTGCTGTGAGATAGGAAACTCCCAGCTTTTCCGCTTCGACTGCTTCAGAAACAGAATGGATGGAAGTTCCAACTGTATGAAAATCGGAAACCACTTTCGGATTCTCAAGCAAAAGTGGAAGCGGTAAATGTAGCCTGTCACAGCCGAGTTCTCTCGCAACGGCTGGATAAAAATGCGGAATAAACGGAACTTTAAACTGTTCACAGATTTCCTTCACCTGCCGGGCAAGAGAAAAATATTCCTCTTCCGGCAGATCTTTTTCACGCAGGATCAGAGCTTTCGGATGCAGCTTGCAGACACGGGTAATCTGTTCTGTAAAAGGACGGGAACAGAGATGGCGGTTTGTTACGGCAATAAGATCTCTATACATAGATATAATCACTCATAACCGGCTGCATATTGTTGGAAAGAAGTGCCTGATAAACCTCATCTACGGAACGTCCGTCAGAAATCTCGAACTGGTCATCTCCCTTATCCTCAATATCATCCACATGGCTTCCGATTCCGGTGCTGACTCCGGCAGAAATCTTGGTTGCAGCAATCTGTGTCAGATTGTCTCTTACACGAGCACATTCTCTGGTAGATACCGTAATGCTTGCAAATGGCATGAACAGACGGTAAGCACAGACTACCTGGAGAAGCTGTGGCTCATGGACATCCATCGGATTGATCCGGTCATTGTTGATGATCGGGCACAGCCTCGGACAGGAGAACGCGATCTCAGCATGCGGGTATTTTCTCTGGAGAAGATAAGCATGGTATCCGGTTGCAAAAGCATCTTTTCTGAAATCATCCAGGCCAAGCAGGGCACCAAAGCCGACACCACGCATTCCGCCCATCAGTGCACGTTCCTGTGCATTTACACGATAAGGGAAGATCCTCTTATGCCCGGCAAGATGCAGGGTTTCGTATTTGTCGGAATTGTAAGTTTCCTGAAAAACGGTTACATAGTCTGCACCGCATTCGTGGAGATATGCATACTCATCTGAGTTAACCGGATAAATTTCCAGTCCGATAACTTTAAAATATTTGCGCGCGATCTTGCAGGCATTTCCGATATATTCCACCGTGGATTTGCTGCGGCTTTCACCGGTCAGGATCAGGATCTCCTGAAGACCTGTTTTGGCGATGGCTGCCATTTCTTTTTCAATTTCTTCCGGAGAAAGTTCATTTTGCATATCATTACGGGCTTTTTCCAAATCCGTTTCCAGATTTATACCCTGTTCTTTAGAGGCGCTTTTTTCCCGGAAGCCTCTTTCTACCGCAGCTGCAGCCATCGGCGTCATTTTATTGTAGTCATCTAAAGTCAACCCCGCAGACTGCAGGTATTCTTTAAATTCTTCGCTGTTTACATCAATATCAGCCATTGTTTTTACTCCGAGAAAATTTGCAATATATTAAAATATTATCCTAATTTTGAATAATTTTCAATAGTTTTTGTCCAAATACTGAAATTGTAATGATACTGTAACATCAATTAGAGATATCATAGCAAACATACGTTAACATTTGGTTATAAAAAGGGCCGGTTGACAGAACCGACCCTAAGTAAAAGTTATCCGTTGATAAATTTTCAGGCGACTTTAGCGTCAAAACTGATCGCGGCGCCGTCAATATCGCCTTTGGAAGCGCCGTCACAACTGTCATTGACTTTAACCGCCAGCACCTGCTCGGCAATATAGTCCCGATTTTCGGCCAGAGCCTGAGCGAGTTCGGCGTTTTCGGTCTTATAGCAAAGCTCTATGCGGTCGGAAATATTAAAGTCTTTATCCTTGCGCAGGGTTTGCACCAGACGGACAAAATCACGGGCCATGCCTTCGCGTTTCAGGGTTTCGGTTACCGTGGTATCCAACGTGACCAAAGCCTTATTTTCGGCGAAAGCCTGACCGGCAACCCCTTCTTTCATCACCAAGCGGACTTCAAACAAATCCTTAGTCAAAGTCCGGCCGGCGATATTGAGGGTTCCGTCCGCATTCAGCGTCCAGCTGCCCTGTTTGTAGGCCGCCATAACCGGCCCCATTTCCTTGCCGAGAGCCTTGCCCAACAGAGGCGTATAGAGATAAACGGTGGTAGCGGCATATTTGCTCAGGTCATTATCAACCAGCACCTGTTTGACATTCAGCTCGTCTTTAATGATTTCCTGATACTGCGGACCGATGAAGTCCAGTTTATCGCCGACGACGGTCAGGCTGTTTAACGGCAGACGGTTGCGGAGATTTTTTTCTTCACGAATAAATTTGCCGGCCGAGCATAAATCCTGCAGAAAATCCATTTCCCGAACCAGCGCCTCATCAAGTTTGATATTTTCCAGCGCCGGATAATCGGTCAGGTGGACGGATTCTTCACCGGTTAAGTTCTTATAGACATATTCGGCGACAAAAGGCATTAACGGCGCCAAAATTTTGCTCAAATTTACCAGAACCGTATAAAGCACGTCAAAAGCCTGCCTGTCACCCTCCCAGAAACGATCGCGGGAGCGGCGGATATACCAGTTGTTCAGCACTTCCATAAAAGAAGCAACTTCGCCGGTGGCCATCGACACATCATAGCTTTCCAGCCCTTGTCTGACAATCAGGCTCAGGCGTTTGAGCTTGGAGAGAATATAATTGTCAATCGCCTCCTCTGAGCCGCTGACTTCTTTAGCCTGATACCCTTCGGCATTGGCGTAAAGGGTGAAGAAATAAAAGGCATTCCACAGCGGAATCTGCGCCACGCGGGCGGCCTTGACAATTTCTTTGCCTTCTTTGTCAACCGCAAGATTGCCGCCTTTTAAGACCGGCGAAGATACCAGGAACCAACGCAGCGTGTCGGAGCCGATGTTATCCAAAACCTCGTTGGGGTCAGGATAATTTTTGAGACGTTTCGACAGCTTCTGACCGCCTTCGGCCATTAACAGACCGGTACAGATACAGTTTTTAAAGGCCGGCTTATTATGCAGCGCGGTTGAAAGAACCGTCAGAGTATAGAACCAACCGCGGGTCTGATCCATCGCTTCAACAATGAAATCAGCCGGGAAATGGCTTTCAAACCATTGTTTGTTATCAAACGGATAATGAACCTGGGCATAAGGCATTGAACCGGATTCAAACCAGCAGTCGAAGACATCGCCGACACGGCGCATCATGGTCTGGCCTGACGGGTCATCGGGATTGGGATAAACCACGTCATCGATATAAGGCTTATGCAAATCGGTCACTTCAATGCCGGTTTTTTCCTTAATTTCGGCGACCGAACCGAAAACATCAATCCGCGGGAATTTCGGGTTATCAGACTTCCAGACCGGAATCGGCGTTCCCCAGAAACGGTTACGGGAAATCGACCAGTCACGGGCGCCTTCCAACCATTTGCCGAAGCGGCCGTCTTTAATATGCCCGGGCACCCAGTTAATCTGCTGATTGTTCTTAACCATGTCATCGCGAAAATCGGTGACTTTGACAAACCAGGAGGACATCGCCTTATAAATCAGCGGGGTATCGGTACGCCAGCAGAAAGGATAAGAGTGGGTATATTGCTCTTTTTTAACCAGCAGCCCTTTTTCCTTAAGCAGCTGCATAATCGGTTCATTGGTTTCAAAAACCTGCATTCCCTGATAATCGGGAACTTCGGCAGTAAATTTGCCGGCTTCGTCGACCGGGCAGACAACCGGGAAATCTTCATTATAAGCGCGGCAGACTTCAAAGTCGTCCTGACCGAAGCCGGGGGCGATATGGACGATACCGGTACCGTCTTCAATAGAAACAAATTCGCCGGCAATAACTTTGAAAGCGCCCTGCGCCTTGAGATGTCTGAAATAAGGGAACATCGGCTCATAGCCCAGACCGACCAGTTCCGATCCCTTTACCGTGGCGACCTGTTCGGCATGTTCCAGCTGCTTTTTATATTTGCCGAGCAGATTTACCGCCAGAATATATTGTTCATTGCCTTCCTGCATAACCGCGTAATCAATATCTTGACCGACGGCCAGCATCAGGTTTGACGGCAAAGTCCAGGGCGTGGTGGTCCAGACCAGCATATGGCGGCCGTCTTCAAGTTTGAACATCACGGTAATCGCATTATCGGTCTTGTCCTGATAGCCGAGGTTTACTTCCATATTCGACAACGGCGTTTCCGCTGCCCAGGAATAAGGCAGAACCCGGAAATCTTCATAGACCAGGCCTTTGTCATAAAGCTGTTTGAAATTGCTAATGACGCTTTCCATAAAAGACAGATCCATGGTTTTGTAGTCATGGCTGAAATCTACCCAGCGGCCGATACGTTTGAACATGTCGACCCAGATACCGGAATATTTCAGAACGTCCTGACGGCAGAAATTGTTAAACTTTTCAATGCCGTATTCTTCAATCTGCTTGCGTCCCGAAACGCCGAGCTGTTTTTCCGCCGACATTTCGGCCGGCAGACCGTGACAGTCCCAGCCGAGGCGGCGTTCGACTTTTTTGCCGTTCATGGTCTGGAAACGGGCGACAACATCTTTGACATACGACACCATGATATGGCCGTAATGCGGGGTGCCGTTGGCAAACGGCGGCCCGTCATAAAAGACAAATTCGGCGGCGCCGTCACGGTTATGAACCGATTTCTCAAAGGTTTTGTTTTCGTCCCAGAATTTTAAGACTTCCTTTTCAAGTTCTACAAAGTCGGGTTTGGCTTTGACATCAGCATAATATTTCATTTTTCTTATACCTGTTATTTGGTTCTACGGAAAATGCCGAAACATGTTCAGCATGACAATTTGAGGGGTGATTTATGTGCAAAAAACTGTATCCCCTAAGGGATAATAATGAAAGAAGCGGATATATAAAAGTTTTGCAGCATTTAAATTCTCTTAATTGATAAATCTGGGAAGTAATTTAATACAGGAAATCCGCGGAGTCAATTTAAAAAAGCAAAAACCCCTCACGGAATGACAAGGGGTTTTTACAGGTTTTAAAAACAGTTTTCCGATCAACTCTCCGACAGCGGCACATTGGCATCAGAGATATTAAGTCAATGCCTTGCAACAACGGCCCGTTCTGAAACTTAAACTCTATGGCGGCGCGGAAAAAAGCGTCGGAAAAACCATTTGGTTATTACATAATTTAAACATAAAAATTTTTTACTGTCTTGTCAGATAAGAGCTTTTTGGCAAAAGACAAGAGATTGAAAAAATTATTTGCCCCTTAATCGCGCGAAAAATTTGGACAAAAATTTCTTGCCGCCAAAAGAAAATTATGTTAGACTGGGTTTGTAATCAGCCGGAGGAGAAAAAAGATGCCAGCAAGAGACACACTTAAGAAAGCCGCAAAACTGGGCGTTCGCAGCGCGGCGAACATTCTGGAATTCAGCGCGGTTATGGCTAAACACGGGCTGACAATTTCCGATACTCTGCTCGGCGGCGTCAATAATATGGCCAACGCCATGTCCCCGTCAATTGTCAAAGGCACGCCGATAAAAGATTTGGCCTTTAAGGCGGCTAAAGGCGGCCTTGACCGGATTATCAAATTGTCTAAATGGGCTAAGAGCAAAGTACAATAAGACATGGAACACGAAAAAGATTATGAAATTTTTACCACCCGCGAAGGGACGGTCGTGTTTGCCCTCAAACCGCGGAAGAAAAAGCCTGAAGAGCCGCGGCTGATATTTGACGGACAGCGGCACGCCACTTTTTACCGGTGCCCCGATGAGGTAATTTTGCTTGATTTTCTGGCCAAAAACTGTCTCGAAGCATTAAAAAATACGGCGGAAGTTCTGATTACCGAAGTCGATTACGCCGCGGAAAAAGTTATTCGCGATTATAAAGTTCCGGTCAAAATTATCAAAAACAACCCTTTTACCGACGGTCTTCATTAAGCGCCGGTTCGTGGATTTCGCCGCCGACCATCGGAACGGGAACGCCGGTGGTGCCGGGAAAACTTATCGGCATATTATAGAGGCGGCGCGCCGCCATAAACGCAAACCCCTGAGCCTCAACCGCGTCGGTATTCCAACCGAGCTCTTCGGCGGAAATTACTTCTACTTTATTCAAACGCTGGCGGATAAAACGCATCATGGTCGGATTTTTAGCACCGCCGCCGCAGACAATCAGTTTTTCCGGCTGATACGGCACATACATCGCCAACGAATAGGCAATCGCTTCGGCGGTAAACGCCGTTGCCGTTGCGGCTCCGTCTTCCAGACTCAAGCCTTCCAGATTTTCCAGCTTATCTTTAAAAATATCGCGATCAATGGATTTGGGCGGATATTGGGCAAAAAATTTATGACGCATTAAGGCATTGACAATCTTTTCGTTGACCTGTCCCTGAATGGCTAATTTGCCGTTATAATCCATATGCATGCCGCCGTGTCGCAAAACCCAGTCATTAACCGGGGCGTTGCCGGGGCCGGTATCAAAGGCCAGCATTTCTCCATTAGCGCCGATCCAGGTCAGATTAGAAACGCCGCCGATATTTAAAACCGCAATCGGCTTTTCCATGTCCGCGCATAAAGCGGCATGATAAACGGGAATCAGCGGCGCGCCCTGCCCGCCGGCAGCAATATCGGCATTGCGCAAACGGTTGACAACCTTAATTCCGGTCAATTCGGCCAGCAGGCGGCCGTCGCCGATTTGGTGCGTATAGCGATTTTGGGGATCATGATAACCGGTGTGGCCGTGAAACCCGATAATATCATAACGGCCGCCGTAAGTATCCATAAAGTCTTTTACGACTTCGGCATGAAAACGGGTCAGTTCTTCCTCAACGATCTGAAGCTGTCGTGACGTTTCGGGGGTATCGGGCTTTTTGCCGAGAACGGAACGGATTTTTTCGCGGAGTTCATCTTCATAGGGGACGGTCATCGCCGGGCCGAATTCATAAACATCAACCCCGTCGGTGGTGACGGCGGCGATATCCACCCCGTCCAGCGAGGTGCCGCTCATCAGTCCCAAAGCATTTATTTTTTTGATTATATCCATAAAAAAAACCAACCTCCGATATTGCACTATTTTATTTATATGTTAGTATCGGTTAACAATTTGTTAGAAAAATCAAGAAAAGGAAAGGAAAATGGTTCAATTCAAGTCACAGTTTTTTAACCTGATGCTGGAACGCGGCTTTTACAATCAATGTACAAACGAACAGGGCTTTGACCAATATTTGTACGAATGCGAAAGGACAGGCACACCGGCAGTAGGTTATCTGGGCTCGGATCCGACCGGCGACAGCCTCCATGTCGGGCATCTGGTACCGGTGATGATGATGCGCTGGTTCCAGAAATGCGGCCATAAACCTTTGATGCTGGTCGGCGGCGCCACCGCGAGAATCGGCGACCCATCCGGCAAAGACAAACTGCGGCCGTTTCTTGACGACGAAACAATCGCCCGCAACATCGCCGGTTTGAAAAAATCTTATTCCAAATTTCTGAAATTCGGCGAAGGCAAAAACGAATCGGTTATCGTCGATAACTGGGACTGGTTCAAAGATGTCAATTATCTGGCCTTTTTGCGCGATATCGGCACTTATTATTCGGTTAACAAAATGCTGACGATGGACAGCGTCAAAAGCCGTCTGGAACGCGAACAGCCGATGTCGTTTCTGGAGTTTAACTATCAGCTGCTGCAAGGCTTTGACTTTACGGTATTATACCAGAAATACTGCCGCGCCCAAATTGCCGGCGCCGACCAGTGGGGCAACATCACCTCGGGAACCGAACTGGGACGCCGCAAACATAATGTCGAACTGTTCGGCTTCACCAGCCCGATTATCACCGACTCTGCCGGTAAAAAAATGGGCAAATCGGAAGGCAACGCGGTTTGGATTAATGACGAAAAACTGTCGTCTTATGACTATTACCAGTATTTCCGCAATATCGGCGATGCCGAAGTGGAAATGTGCCTGAAAATCTTTACCGATTTAAGCATTGACGAAATTAAAAAGCTGGCGGCGCTCAAAGATAAGGAAATCAACGAAGCAAAGAAAATTCTTGCTTTTGAAGCAACCAAAATCTGCCGCGGCGAAACCGAAGCCCTGCAGGCTCAGGAAACCGCCGTCAAGACCTTTGAGCTGGGCCAGGCCGGCGGCGAATTGCCGAGCTTGGAAGTTAATCTTGCTGACGGGCTGAGCGTTTTGGACGCCTTTGTCAATATCGGGTTCTGCGCCAGCAAAGGCGAAGTAAGACGCATGATTAAGCAGGGCGGCGTTAAAATCAACGATGCCGATATCAGCGATGAAAACTACCGTCTCAGCAGCGCCGACATCAAAGACGGACAAATTAAACTGTCTTTAGGCAAGAAAAAACACGGCCTGCTCAAGTCGGCATAATTTCCGCTTAAGCCCTCAAAAAAAACCTCTGATAAAAATCAGAGGTTTTTTGTTAAGCCAGATCCGCAACATAAGCGGTTATAATTTCTCCGAGCTTAACAACTTTTTCGTCCCAGTCTCCGGCCATCGGGTGACGCATGACCTTTTCTTCGGCCAGAAGCTTAAGGTCAAACGGACGGGCATGTTTGCCGAAAAATAGTGAATCTCTCAGACCTTCGGCAAGGGCAAAAGAGAACAACGGGTTGGCATTCGGCGAAACGATTTTGCGCAAAACCTTTTCACTTACTATCTCACTGCCGCTGCATTGCTCAAAATAACTGGCAATTCTTACGGCCTGCAAGCAGCCTTCCAGCTCCCGGCGCAGATATTTTTCCTTAAAATCGGGAACAAATTTCTGCAGCATTTCCAGACGATGCTGAAGCACCGCCGGCAGACGGGCAAAACGGTTATCGTCAATTGCCCTTTGCAGGAAGATATAACTGACGCCGCGCCGTTTTCGATCGTGGGGCTGTTTCACGGCCCAGAGCTTTTTGCTCTGATCCCGGTAAAACAATTGTCCCTTATAATCGGAAATTTTTTCCGGACTAATAAAATCAAGCGGTTCCGTCACAAGGCGTAAACCTTTGATTACAGCGGTTCGCAACTGGCCGCGCTCATTGCGCAGAAGCTCGACCTTTTCGCCTTTCTCATACTTTTCCTGACCGCCCCAGAAAACAACATATTTTATAATGTCGGTATCCGAGAGGGAGAAAAGTAAAAACTGCTCATCACCGGCCTTAACCAAAGCGGTTGATGAAATCGTCAGAACATTTCCCATTTTTATTTTTTTTGGTTAATAATATACATAGATTTACATAAAGTCTTTTAGAGGTAGCATATTTTTGGACAAAACGCAAGATTTTATTGTCGGAAAAATAAATTTTTTATTATTAAAACAAACGCAATATCGCTTGTGAAGCCTGACTTGCCAGAGACAGCGAATTGACGGCCAATTGTTGTGACGTCTGTAAGGCCAGCATATTGGCGGATTCCTGATTCATATCGGCTAACGTCAGTTTATCGGCGCCTTCTTCCAGAACATTTATCAGGTTTTCGGTAAAATCCTGTCTGGTGGTAACAATCGAATAATAATTGCCGAACTCCGTGGCAAATCCGCGTAAGGAATTAATGGCGGTTTCCAGTTCTGCAATTGATTTTTCAATGTCTTCAACCGTGTTCCATTTTTTGGTTTTAAGTCCGAGATTATCACTGTCGGCTTTAACCCCCGTAATCTCGATTTTAGAACTGCGATCTTCGTTGAAATTGATTTTGAGGTTTTGTTCCAACAGCAGGTTTATGCCTTTATAAGACGCGTCGGAAATCAACATATTATACTGTGTTAAGATATTGACATATTGGTCTTGATAATCACCGATAACATCTGTCAGAATGAGCGGAGAACTTTGCCAGGAAGCGTCTTGCACTAAAGTTTTACCGGAAATTATCATAGAAACATCTGTCGTTGAAAGAATATAATCTTTTATCGTTGATAAAAGCAAATGATTGTCTGCAGTTTTACTTCTCCAATTAACGGTTACTTCTGCTGCGATATATAAATAATTTTCTTTGTTACCGGTATAAGGGTTGGAAACGAAAGAGGCGCTGCTGGAAAATAAATAGTCAGTATTAGCATTAATTTCCGTCCCAGCATCAATCAGCGTCGTATTTCCTCCCTTGTTATCTGAATTTTGACGAAAAGCATATACGGAATCGAGGGTAAGAGTCGTGTTATTCGTAATATGAGTGAAGCCCTGAGAACCGGTAAGAATGGCATTCGTATCGGAGACAATATCAATTTCAGCATTGTCTATTAACAAATTACTGCCATAGTTGTAAATACCAATATCAATGGCACTTGAGGCATTAGAAGAAACAATATTAATTTTACCGTTTATTTTTGTTTCGGAATTTTGCGAAACTATCCCGCAGGATTGTGAAGATTGGGCATGATGAGTTAAATCAAGATTTTGCAGTGTGACATTCGTTGCATTATATACATAAACGGGAGCGTCATTATTGGAAACTTGTTGATTCATTGTTATTTTCAGATCAGAAATAACGCAATTATCACCGGTTACATATAATACGCTACCGGTTCCGGTCATGTCAGCGGTAATTTGAGAAAAATATTCATCATGATTTTCACGATAGCGTGCATTGGGATCAATATCGGCAAAATATTCAGTGCCGACAATTTTCTGATTGTCAGCGATATTAATCTGTTTGGTTACGGAAATGTTTCCATAAATAACAATAGTTTCTTTGCCGGCGGCAACGGCATTCCGGAGTTCCTGTTCCGTCGAAACCACGGCACCGTTTGCTCCGACTTGTTGTTGATACCATGATTTGTCAAGTTTAGTCAGAGCGGCGTAATCGACAGTATCGTCCTGTTTATCCGGTAAGCCTGCAGAATTGGAAAGGGCAGAGGAGGCGACGGCTTTGGCCTGTTCAAGGAATTTAGTGCCGGAGTCAATCGCTTCGGAAGCGGCTTTAATCGTTTGTATTCCCTGCGACATGGCGTCTAACAAGGCGGTTAAATCAGCGGCGCGGTTGTTTAAGGAAGAAGCGGTG
>ENA-ORTG01002674-ORTG01002674.1-human-gut-metagenome-genome-assembly--contig:-NODE-2674-length-13793-cov-3.271728_pt1 | contig 13793 bp, 10 predicted proteins | sample MGYA00241906_ERZ509176 | MGnify/ENA primary metagenome ERZ509176 (study PRJEB26280, sample SAMEA2338811) | human gut metagenome | biome: human gut; feature: human-associated habitat; material: faeces...
CTTTTTGTGTATACTGATGGTTTAGTTTGTCTCCATCATAAAATGTTGTTGTTCCCTTCTGTCCACATCCCGCACAGCTATAATAATACGCTGCCGGCTTTTCACAGGTTGCCGCACTCGCGAGATGCGCTGTATCTACATGCTGTACCGTATAAGAATGTGCTGCCAGACTGCCAGATTCAAAAGTCTCTGTACTTAGCTTTTTACAGTTGGAACAGCTCTTGTAATATGTTGCTTTCTTCGTACACGTTGCATTGCTTTTTAATGCTCCTGTTACTGTCGGATCATTCACATATGTATGTGTAATGGTGTATGTTTTCTCAACTAATTTTGAAAAGATACCTTTACCCGTAATCTTGCATGTACCTGTCGTTCCACTCGTCGAATGACTCACGGTATAATCTGTTCCGCTTGTCAGCTTAATGCCATTATAAGTTACTGTTGGAGCAACCGCAGATGTACTTGTTCCACATGATATAGACGTCTTCGCCAGTGTCACTACCGCATTACTGATATCTACTGATCCGTCTGCTCCGGTGCGAATTGTGTAAGATTTTTTTATAGCCGGGTTGTATTTTGGGTATACAGAAATCGTAACAATTCCTGCTTTTTTCACTTTCAAAACAGCATCGTTCGGTTGTACAATACTCTTTTTGGGAGCCTGTACAATACTGTCATCTGAGCTTTCAAACATAACATCTCGATAATCGCTATCTCCATTCACATCTTTTACATAACACAAAATATTTGAACCTACTGAATTTTCAGTTGGTACACTTAGATGATAATAACTATCCGACGATTCACTATTTCTCCAGTATAATGACATCGACGTCGGCGGTACAATCGTAATTGTTGCGTTACAGAAAGAGCCCACACCGGTTGCCTTTCCTGTGCTGTCAGCCGTACCATAGACGTAGGAATGCGGTGCTTTTTCTATTGATTCTTTTATCGTCATCCCGCATTTTGAACACTTGTATATGTTCTCTCCGGTTGTCTGACACGTTGGTTGAACCGTTGACTGCAATACTTTATTATGATTGCAGCTCACAGTAAGATTAAATGTACACAGTGCAGTACTTCCTTTTTTGCAAGTAATCGTTGTAGTTCCGGCTTTCTTTGCAGTAACTACTCCATCCGCTGTCACGCTTGCTACTGTTGTATCAGAGGATGTGTATGTAACAGTATCAATCACCCAGAGATTAAGAGTCTTTGATCCATTTACCAGATGAACCATCGGTGTGAGTGTCTGCGTTTCTCCTAAATACTGTGTCTCCGAACCATCCAGATAATACTTGTTGATATATGCGTCTTTTACTTCGACTTTCTGCATAATATCTGTATATCCGGATAAGGCAGACTGGCTTAAGCTCTGGGAAGAGCTGTTAAACTCACCCGCTAACGTATTCGGATAACCAGAGGCAGTTGTATAAAAATCCCCTAGTCCAACATAGGTATTCCTTGGATCAATCATGCTTGTATAGTGTCCGGTTACGGCACCTGATGTCTTATTTACCCAGTCAGATTTCTCGTCATACCACTGGTTAATACCCGATACCAGATTTCCCTTATTCCAATTATACGCTAACACTTCGGCATATGTTGATACACCATTGTATTTTACAGTACTCAAGCCTTTCCCATTCAAACGGTTATGTCCACTTCCCACAAATCCGAAACACAATCCACCTTCCACCGCACGGATTCTCGCAATCCGCTCCAGATCGGTCGACCATTTGATTGGTACATAATCGGATGCCGTAAGCATCCGGTTTGAATTTCTCGGATCTGGTACATTTCCTGCCTCGCATGCTTCTTTTCTTATTTCATTAATCCGGTTCAATGCATTTTGTGCATCTACATAATACGTTCCATACACCCCAAACATCGTACATCCTGTCGATGGCGCACTTACATCCGTCTCCAGTATTGTGTACTGTGCTGCCTCTGCGATTGGCGACAGTTCCGTCATACCCATACTGAATATTATTGCAAATGCAATGATATATGCAACAAGTCTCTTCCCTCTACGTTTTTTCATTCGGCCCTCCATTTGTAATTTTCCCTACACCACTATATCTTTCACAAGTTTCTCTGGTTTTATTTGTCTCTGCTCAACCGTATATGCCCCAAGCAACCGTTTCTTTGCTTCTTCGAATACACCCATATCATCGATATACATATAGGCAAGCACGTCGCCTTTTCGCACCACATCGCCCAGATGCTTTCGGATATCGAGCCCGACACCTAAGTTGATCGTACTGTCCTTCGTCGCGCGTCCACCGCCTAAGATGAGGTTCACTATGCCAACCTCGCTTGTGTTGCAGGCTGCCAGATATCCATCCTCTTCACAGACGATCGGAACACAGTTTGCCGCGAGCCGGAATTTGTTCACATCGTCGATGTAACTGCCATCGCCACCCTGTGCTTCCACGAACTCTTTGAACTTGGCAAGTGCCGCACCGCTCTCGATTGCTTTTTCACACTGCGCCTTCGCAGCTTCAAAATCATCGGATTTACCTGCCGCCATATACATATATGCCGCTAGTGTGAGCGATACAGTAAGCAAACGGCTGATACCATGTCCGTCATAGCTCTCAAGGATAGAACTGCTATCATCTCCCACTATTGCTACATCTGTATTGGATAAAATCAGTTTCTCACACGCAGCCGGTTCCAGATATGGCTTCACATCCTTCATCGACAACACCTGCACCGCCTCGATCACTTCGAGTGCATTACCGACCTTGCAGCCGAGCGGTTCATTCATATCGGTGATCACACCATAACACGTTCTGCCTGCGGATTTGCCGATGTCAACCATGATCTGTGCCAGTGCCTTCGCATCTGCTTCGTTCTTCATAAATGCACCACTGCCACATTTCACATCCAGTACGATCGCATCCGCACCCGCCGCGAGCTTCTTGCTCATGATCGAAGATGCGATAAGCGGCAGACTGTCGACCGTCGCCGTCACATCACGCAGTGCATAGATCTTCTTATCTGCCGGTGCCAGATCACCCGTCTGTCCGACGAGCGCCAGCTTCATGGAATTCACATGCTCGATAAATTCTTCTTCCGGGATACTCACACAGAAACCCGGAATCGCCTCCAGCTTATCAATCGTACCTCCCGTGTGCCCGAGTCCTCTGCCGCTCATCTTCGCAACCGGTACGCCCAGACTTGCAAGGATCGGTGCCACGATAAATGTCGTCTTATCCCCGACCCCTCCGGTACTATGCTTATCGACCTTCACACCGTGGATGGCTGCAAGACTTAACTGATCGCCGCTTTGTGCCATCGCATGTGTCAGTGCGCAGGTCTCGTCGTGTGTCATGCCCTTATAATAGACACACATCAGCCACGCACTCATCTGATAATCCGGGATTTCTCCCTTCGTAAACCCTTCCACGATAAAACGGATCTCATCTGCAGTATGCTCTGCGCCGCTCCGCTTCTTCATAATCATATCGTACATTCGATACATCTTACGTCACCCCCTGTGTCGTAAATACATCCTGGCGATTGTCATATCATGCTACATAATATCCTGCAGGAAACTCTTCCCAATTGCCTTTTCATCATCCACACAGCTTCCAAGCAGGTACTCCTCCACGGTCTTTCCAATATCCGCAAAAGTCGGTCTTGTGCCAAGATCCGTTCCCTGCTTCAATCCCTTTCCATACATCAGAATCGGAATATATTCCCGTGTGTGATCGGTTCCCTTAAAGGTTGGATCACAGCCGTGATCCGCATCCACGATCAAAATATCCTCGTCCGTCATCTGCGCATACAGTTTCGGCAGCCATGCATCGAATTCTTCGAGCGCATTCTTATAGCCAAGCGTATCTCTTCGATGTCCGTATTTCATATCAAAATCAACCAGATTCGTGAAGATCAATCCCGCCGGTTCTGTCTGCATATAGTCAAGCGTCTTCTGCATGCCATCGGTATTTCCGGTCGTATGCACCGACGCACAGATGCCACTGCCATGGAAGATATCACTGATCTTGCCGACTCCGCATACCCGCACGCCCGCATCTGCCAGATGCACCAGCACATTGTGTTCCGATGGTTCTAACGCATAGTCACGCCGGTTGCTCGTACGCTCGAACCCATCGCCTTTTCGTACAAATGGTCTTGCGATCACACGTCCGACGCCATGCTCACCAACCAGAATCTTTCTTGCAATCTCACACATCTCATACAATCTTGGAAGTCCGACCTTCTCCTCGGACGCCGCGATCTGGAATACCGAATCTGCCGACGTATAGACGATCGGATATCCGGTCTTCATGTGTTCCTCGCCATATTCTGCAATGATCGGAATGCCGGATGCGACCTTGTTTCCGTAGATGGCTCCACAACCGGTCTGCTCGATAAATGCATCGATAATCTCCTGTGGGAATCCATTTGGATACGTCGGGAATGCATGTTTTGTATGAATCCCAATCATCTCCCAGTGTCCGGTTGTCGTATCCTTGCCGTTGGATAACTCCTGTGCCTTTCCATACACGCCGATCACATCCTGCTTTGTTGCTGCATCGTAAAACGATGTGTTCTCAATCGCACGAAGTCCAAGCTTCGTCAGATTGTCAAATTTTGCATCTGGATATGTCTCTAAAATATGTCCAAATGTATCGGAGCCAACATCGCCGAACTTATCTGCATCCGGTTCCTCTCCGATTCCTGCACTGTCAAGTACGATCCATATTACACGTTTTGCCATATTTCACGTCCTTTCTGCAAAAGTTCTATGCTTCTGCCTTGTTTTTATTTCTGTAAATCAGGTACAGTGGTAACGCTACAAATACGACTCCACCCACGATATTTCCAAGTGTTACCGGAAGGAGGTTGTTCAGGAAGAACTTACCAACTGTCATCGAATCAAGCTGATCCGGTGTCATGCCTGCCATGATTGCCGCATTGTAGTATGCCTCACCGTGCTTTGCAAGAAGTCCGGCAGGAATGTAATACATATTTGCCACGCAGTGCTCATAGCCTGCAATAACAAACGCCCAAATTGGGAAGAAACATGCGAAGATCTTTCCAATCGCATCCTGACATACACCTGCCAGAAGCACTGCCAGACATACAAGGATGTTACACATGATTCCAGATGTAAATGCCTTCATGAAACTTAAATTCATCTTATTATAAGCCGTCTTGATCGTCGCTGCTGCAAGTGCGCCATTCCCATAATCAAGCTGTCCACAACGGTTTACCAGAACAACTACGATACACGCACCGATCAGATTCGTGATAAATACAACTACCAATACACGAATCATATCGAGAAGCCTGATCCGCTTGTCAAATACAGCAAATGACATCAGGCAGTCACCTGTGAAAAGCTCTGCGCCAATCAGCACAACAAACATCAATCCCACCGGGAATATCGCACCTGCTAATGACTTCGCAAGTCCTGTATTGCTGATTCCGTAAACTGCCGCGCTGCTGCTCGATGCACCAATCGCAATGAAAGCACCTGCCAGCATACCGAGCAGTACCAGCTTTCCGAACGAAAGCTTTGTTTTTCCTTCGTATACCCCCATGTTATCTGTAATCAGATCACCGATCTTTTTCGTACCCATTTTTTCTTCCTTCCTGTGTCTTCCATTTTATAATTTTTATATTCTATCAGAAGTCAACAACCGGCTTCCGCAGAAATCTTTCTCTTAGCACGCTTACTTCAGTGCTTCATTCAGTGCTTCTGTACCCGGAAGCACAAATCTTCCATCCTCAATGATTGCCGTCTTTGTGCCATCCGGCTTCACGGCATAGATTCCACCAATCTCCTCATATGGGATCGTGATATCGGTATGGCAGTTAAAATATGCACCTGCCCGCGCCTCCTTGTCCTCTGAATTGCGCAGTGCGGAGCACTCATTTTCCTTCGCTACGATCTCTCTGCCATCGGGGTTGTACAGACGACTGTCTTCGCTGTAGCTGTAACATGTATCACCGACTGCAAAATGCGGTCCCATCTTCTCTACAATCAGAATCGGGAGCTTGTATAAGATGTCATATTTTCTTGCCATCGCATATGCCGTCGTGTTCGTACCGATCGCGAATTCACCGATTGGAAGTGTCTCATGGTGGAATAGCAGATTCTCCTTGATAAACCGCTTGTTCTCTGCCTCATCCTCGAAGTTCTTACAGGTATAATCAGCAACCTTTCCATCCTCGAAGGTAAGCTTCAAGTCTGTGTATTTGAGTTCGTTCAAATACACCTGGCTCACATGCAGCGTTCCCTTCGTACCGTTGAGTACCGGGGAAGTAAATACTTCACCAAGCGGGATATTCACATCTGCCAGACAATTCTCGAAGTTCGTCTGTGTCTTGCGGTCGATCTTGTGCAGCATCACCTTCATGTCCGTCTGGTTGCCACCCTTGCCAAGCACCTGTACATATTCTGCATCATCGAGACAATCAATCATCGTCTGCTGGATGGATTTGTATTTCTCATTATCGAGCGTATTCACTTCCACAACTGCATCGAAGATCTCCTCGAAATCCGCACCAATCTCCGGGATTGGATATGCGATAATCGTGAAGCTGTACTGGTCATGTGGAATGTAATGATTTGTGATCTCCGCCGCCTTCGACGCATATTCCACAGACATCTTCTGCTGCTTGTCGGATAATTTCCAGACTGTCGGCTTCGTCTGCGGGCTGAACGGATCTTCGCCGAACACCTCAATGACCGCCGGACCTGCATAGACAAGCGCAGCTTCTTTCTCCTGCTCATAGGTCTGCTCCATAACTTCGAGCTTCCGCTCCATGAACGCGCGGTCGAAGAACACTGCATCATCGCCCGCATGGTCATACTCATACTGCTTGTTCGCCGGTGTCGCAGCATATCCGGTACGGATCGTTGCCTTCCGGTTCATCCGGCTGACCGGATACCGGAACAGTATTGATGCCAGACCTTCTTTCTCAAACATCTGGATTGCCGCTTTCACCATGCGCTCCTGTCCGATCGCATAGCGGATATTCACAGACTTCTTCGGGCTGATATCGATCCGCATCGTCTCAAAGCCCTTGATAAAGCCCTGCACATACGTGCGTGCCAGACTTTCGATCTTCTCCTCCGGAAGCTTCGCCAGATACTGCGCCATCCGAAGCTCATTTTCACCGATATATTCGCCGTACGCATACAGATAATCCGGTATCATAAGGTCACTCTGCATGATGATATCATACGCAAAAGGATTCACGCATGTAACCGTCTCCCGGATTCTTCTTGCAACAAGCACATCCGCATAATCATACATATAGTAATAGATAGCTTCCTTGATTTCCTTCTCGTCTGGAAGCTTCCCTCCTTCGGATGCGGTAAAGAATCCATACACCTCTAAGAAAAGCTCCATCAGGGAAATCATCGCCTGCATCTCATCCTCATATGCATACGCAATCATAGCACGGATCTCCGCGTATAACATGCATAAATATTGGCCATATTCACCAAGTTTTTCCACGGCATAATCCGGGTTTGCAAAGCTTGCGTCATAATGCTCCGGCAAAATGTCTGCATATAAATTGTGATTGATCTCCTGTAACTTTGAAAGTGGAAGGTCAATCTTACCCGGCTGTGACACGATCTCGTACACGTCATACACATACAAAATAAATTCTGCCACACTGTCAAAATATGTTTTGAGATTCTTCGCACCTGCATCCATCTTCGCAAGTGTATCCCAGATTGTCTGATCCTCTTCCTTTATTTCACTGATTCGTTCTATCGCAAGCTGCATACGCTCCTGCAAATCTGCATCATTCATAGTTTCCTCCTACCTCGTCCGAAGACTTAAAATCTGCCTAATAAAATGATTATGATCGGAACAACAAAGGATACGATGTTTAACCAGATGGAGATCCGCTTGCCACGCACGCCGCCCTTCTGGGACTGTAAACCCATGCGCGCAAAGATCTCTCCGACGATCGACAGCAGCATGGCGATAATATACAATAACCCGAATACCTCCGGCACATGCCCTGCCGTCGCAATGGATACAATCACACTGACAACTTCAATGATCAGTGCGATTCCACCCATGCAGTCTGCGATGATCGTATCGCTCGCAAACGATGAATCTGTAAAATAATATCTTCGTTTCTTGAACAAGCTCATAATCATTTATTTTACACAGCCAATCAGGGTGTTGATATCATCTACCCCGTTTGCCTGCATATATTCCTCAATTCCTTTTATAATCTCAACGGTTGCATATGGATTGTGGAAATTCGCCGTTCCAACAGCAACTGCGGTCGCACCAGCCATGATCATCTCCAGTGCATCCTCGGTATTCATTACGCCGCCCATACCGATGATTGGCAGTTTCACGGCATTTGCCACCTGATATACCATACGCACTGCGATCGGATGGATTGCCGGGCCGGATACACCAGCCGTCTTGTTTGCAACTGCAAATGTCCGGCGTTTCACATCGATCTTCATACCGGTCAATGTATTGATCAGAGAAAGTGCATCACTTCCGGCTGCCTCGGCTGCCTTCGCCATCTCCGTAATATCTGTGACATTCGGAGAAAGCTTCATGATGATTGGCTGCTTCGCCTTCGCCTTGATTGCCTTCGTGATATCATACAGTGCTTTTGGATCCTGTCCAAATGCGATACCACCCTCTTTCACGTTCGGGCACGATACATTAATCTCCAGAAGGTCAACCGGCTCATCACCAAGCCGTTCCACAACGTCCAGATAATCTTCGGTACTCTTGCCACACACATTGACGATAATCTTCGTATCCTTCTCCTTTAAGAATGGGATATCCCGCTTCACAAATGTATCGATTCCCGGATTCTGCAATCCGATTGCATTCATCATACCGCCATAGGTCTCTGCCACACGTGGTGTCGGGTTGCCCGGCCACGGAACATTCGCCACGCCCTTTGTCGTCACGGCTCCAAGGAGATTCAAATCTACGAACTCATCGTATTCCATACCAGAGCCAAATGTACCGGATGCAACGGTGATTGGATTCTTAAGCTCCACACCTGCAATACTTACCTTTGTATTCATTACAGCTCCACCTCCTCAGCATAAAATATAGGGCCATCCTTGCATACACGCTTATTCTTCACCTGTGAATGGTCGTCAATCTCCTTCGACTTGCATACGCAGGCAAGGCAGGCACCCACACCGCATGCCATACGCTCTTCTAAGGATAACTGTGCTTCGATGCCATGTTCCAGTGCATAGCTCTGAATCGCACGAAGCATCGGTGTTGGTCCGCAGGCATAAATCTCTGTGCCCTCGATGCCGTACTGGCGAATTGCATCCATAACCGTTCCGTTGACGCCGATCGTGCCGTTGTCGCTGGATTTGTATACCGTTCCGTATGGTTCAAATTCCTCGGATAAGAATTCCTCATCACGGAATCCAAGCACGATTGACTTCTCGCATGTAAGCTCTTTCGCAAGCTGCAGCATCGGTGGAATACCGATTCCGCCGCCGATCAGGATTGCCTTCTTATCCTTCTTCGTAAATCCGTTTCCAAGTGGTCCGAGTATCGTGATCGTATGATCGGAGGTGAGCATCGAGAATTCCTTTGTGCCCTTTCCTGCAATACGATATACGATCCGGAGTGTACCTGCTGCACGGTCAATCTCACACAGACTGATTGGACGTGGAAGCAGCTTGCTTCCGTCTGCGGAATACAAGTCAATAAACTGTCCCGGTACTGCCTGGCTGGCAATCTCCGGTGCCTGTATCACCATTGAATATATATCTGTGGCGATCTCGTCCTGACGGACGATCTTCGCCTCCATCTTTATCTTTCCCATTTTCGACTCCTCTTAATTCTCTTAACGGTTTGCACGTGCTCCGTTGATGTCGGCGATCATGTCCTTGACTGCCTGACGGCTCGCCTCCGCATATCCGGTCTCACCGAAGGATGCGTATTTGTCCTGCTTGTAAGCAGCGATGATGCCACGGGAAGAGTTGACGATCGCGCCAAGTCCATCCGGATTGAAGTAATGTACGAGATCTGCTGCCTTACCGCCCTGTGCACCGTAGCCCGGTACAAGGATGTATGTCTTCGGCATCAGTTTACGAAGTACCTTTCCCATTTCAGGGTATGTAGCACCAACCACACAGCCGACGTTGCTGTATGTATCGCCCATGCAGGCTTCACCCCACTCAACGACCTTCTCAGCGACAAGTTCATACAATGGACGGCCATTAATAAGCTGATCCTGAAACTCGCCGGAAGATGGATTGGATGTCTTCACAAGTACGAAGATACCCTTATTGTACTGCTTACATACATCTACAAAAGGCTTCACACCGTCGGTTCCAAGATATGGATTGACTGTCACGAAATCCTCATCGAATCCAGCATATTCTTTGCCTCCTACCTGCACCTTGCCAAGATGTCCGACTGCATATGCCGTTGATGTAGATCCGATGTCACCACGCTTGATGTCGCCGATGATTACAAGTCCCTTCTCCTTTGCATATGCACAGGTCTTGTGGAATGCAATGAGTCCCTCGATTCCAAACTGCTCATACATTGCGATCTGCGGTTTCACTGCCGGAATCAGATCGTAAGTTGCATCGATAATTCCTTTATTGTATTCCCAGATTGCCTCGGCTGCACCTTTTAAGGTCTCTCCATACTCAGAAAATGCTTTCTTCTGGATATACTCCGGTACATAGGAAAGCATCGGATCTAATCCGACTACAATCGGTGCGTCCTTCTTCTCAATCTGTGCTACTAATTCATTAATCATTTATTTGTCCTCCTATTATGGTAATGCCACTCGCATCCGCTCAACGGCCTCCTACTGATCTTCTATAATTGCCCCATTGTAGCGGAGCTCACCATCTACGATGGTTGTCAGAACCTTTCCAACTAATGTCTGTCCGGTATATGGGGTATTGTGTCCCTTCGATTCAAACTTGATCGGATCAACGACCCATGTTTCTTCCGGATCGAAGATTACGATGTCCGCCTTCGCTCCCGGTGTCAGTCTTCCGTACTTGTCATCGATGCCGATGATCTTCGCAGGATTGTAGCTCATCTTCGTCGCCATATCCATGATATCCATAAGGCCCGGTGCTACAAGTGCCGTATACGTAAGTGCGGCAGACGTCTCTAATCCGACGATTCCAAATGGTGCCTTATCAAAGAACTGAGCCTTCTCTTCTGCGGAATGTGGTGCATGATCGGTAGAGATTGCAGGCATCGTTCCGTCTACCAGCCCTTCCACCAGTGCCTTTACATCCTTCTCTGTCCGGAGTGGCGGATTCATCCGTGCCAATGTGCCATATTTCAGCACCGCCTCTTCCGTCAATGTGAAATGATGCGGACAAACTTCGGCTGTGACATGCGCGCCAAGCCGCTTCGCCATCCGCATAAGCTCGACCGTTCCAATTGTGGAACAATGGCAGATATGAAGCTTCGCCCCTGTCTCATGTGCAAGAAAAATATCACGCGCGGTGATGACATCCTCCACGGAATTCGGAATACCCGGCACACCAAATTTCTCCGATGCTACACCCTCATTTAACACGCCTTTTCCAACGAGATCCTTGTCCTCGCAGTGCGCCATGATCACTGCACCAAGCTCGGCTGCTTTCTTCATCGCCTCGCGGTAGACACGGATATCCATAACACTTTTTCCATCTTCGGAAAATGCAACAGCGCCTGCCTTTAACATCGCTTCCATATCGACAAGCTCTTTTCCTTCCATCCCTTTCGTAATAGAGGAAAGCTGCTTCACATGCACATATGCATGCTCCGCACGTTGCAAAATATCCTGCAATACTTCCACGTTATCGACAACTGGTTTTGTGTTTGGCATCGCACAGACTGTCGTCACACCACCCGCGGCTGCTGCACGCGAACCGGTAATGATGTCTTCCTTGTATGTCAGTCCCGGATCACGAAAATGTACATGCAGATCAATAAACCCCGGCATTACATATTTACCCTTTGCATCGATCACAAGATGTCCATTTTCCTGGGCTTCGTTGTAATCTGCCTGCTCGCCGCGGCTTCGCACGTAAATCTTCTTTATACAATCCTGTTCAATCAATACGTCTGCGATCTCGTGCAACCCGGTTGCAGGATCGACGACGTGACCATCAACTATGAGCATAATAATCCTCCTGTGTATTTATAATACATACATCTTATACGTCACACTTTCCTTGTATAACATGTAGAATAACCTTCGTTGTGATTCGAGTGCATCCGTACCGGAAACACGCACGGTTACACTTACTTTACTGCCCTCGTACTGCAATGCAGTCACTTCGGTTCCGAAGTCGCCAAGTACGGAAAGCATATCCTGTATAGACATCCCCTGTTCCGCCTGTGGATCGGGTGTCAGCTCGATCTTCACAGATGCATCTGTGGTGTCTCTTTCGTTTATCGCTGCCTGAACTGATCTATACTGCGTCTCAAATTCCGTATCCACATTTCCTTTTCCAAGGAAGATTCCATACTGATGATACCGCGATAATTGCATAACCTTCCGCACATACAGACGGTACAGTTTTTCCTCATCTGCATCACCGGGGAAACGTGCGTACACCTGCTTTTCGCGCTCTGGTTTGTATACGCTGTCCTGCGTTTGAAGCTTCGCTTCTGCCACATCTTCCGAGCAGCGCAGGCGATCCGTAAAATAGCGATGCATCGCATCATCCACCGCGTTGATCTGTTTTCGTATCTGATCTAATTCCATATTCTGATTTGTATTCCTTCCTGAATCCTTTTTCAAACCATAATTATTTTTTATTTTACCATAAGTCGACAAAAAAAGAAATGTTCTTGCTAGAATTTAACAGGATATCCCTGCAAAAAATTCTCATACTATCCATATATATCAAATCAATCAGAAAATGGAAGGGAATGTATTATGAATCAAACAGAGCACGCAGAAACAACCGTATATCTTTCCCTCGATGCAAGCACGATGGTTGCGTCCAAGCAGGTACACATTGAAGATATTGCTTCCGTCTTTTGCAGCCAGCCGGATATCATGCACGACGTGAAAAAAATCAAGCTGTTTACATTTCGTGACAACGAGCAGGGGCAATTAGTCGTCAATGCCCTTGCAATCATTGGAGAAATTCTGAAATACGATAAATCCGTGACTGTCCAGAATATTGGCAGCCAGGAATGCGTCGTCTACTATCGGAACTTAAGCGACGGACACAAACGAACCGGAAAAATAAAAGCCGCATTTCTGATGCTGCTCGCCTTTTTCGGAACCGCCTATTCGATCATGTCCTACAACGGGGACGTCGGTGCCATTGATCTGCTGCAGGATCTGTATCAGATGTTTACTGGAACGCAGGCAAGTGCAACCACTGCCGGATATCGATTTGGCATTCTGTTTTACTGTGTCGGGCTGTTCTTCGGTATGCTGCTCTTCTTCAATCACGGTCTGAACCACAAGAAAGCCGATGATCCGACACCGCTGCAGGTACAGATGCGATTATATGAGCGGGATGTCAACGATGCAATCGTTGTAGACAGCGCACGGGAGGGAACGAGTCTCGATGTTGATTAAAACGATTGCTTACTGTTTCTTTTGTATCTGTGCCGGAAGTGCTGTTTCCGCTGGTTTTGTCGCATTTATCACGATGCTTGGTATCTTCGATAAACTGGCAGAGCAGATGAAATCCGGCAAAGGTGTCCACCGGATTGAAGCTTTGATCATCGCCGGTGTCACGATTGGAAATGCTGCGTATCTGTTCGGACTCCGGATTCCGATCGGGCTGGCAGGATTCAGCATCTTCAATCTGTTTGGCGGCATTT